>OGXY01000815.1_pt1 | contig 25990 bp, 28 predicted proteins | sample 1576411 | NCBI WGS metagenome assembly OGXY01 (sample SAMEA3541498, study PRJEB24748) | human gut metagenome | biome: human gut; feature: human-associated habitat; material: faeces | place: China | collected 2012 | reverse complement strand
GAGGTAGAGTTCTTTTGTTACTTTTCTTGCTCATGAAAGAAAAGTAAGTATAAAAATGTAGGTGTTCATTTATTTGGTGGCAAAGAAACAAACCAAAGAAAGCTATCGTAGATAAAATTTAAGCTTTGAAAAAATATAGGTATTCATTTTCTTTAGTGGTAAAGAAAACGAAGCAAAAGAAACCACCCGCTCACGCACTTTTTATGATAGCCTTAAGGCTACCGTAAAAAGATGCTAAAATGCGGGAAAAAATTGGTATTATTAGAAGATGTTCCTCATAAGATGTAAATGTTCATTTCTTTAATGGTAAAGAAACGAACCAAAGAAACCGCCTCGCGATATTGATTTTACTTTGAAAAAGATAAAATCAAAGATATAAAGTCCTAAACTCGCTACGCTCAAACAGTTAAGCAAAAGGCGTATTCAATGATAATGTTTTTCAATAATTTTGTGATTACCGCTAAATTTTATAATGCGGAAATAGATTACGTATTATTAGAAAAATTTCCTCATAGTATAGATGTTATATTTATTGTATAAGATTTATATTATGAGGGTTTTTTATTATTGGATTAGAAAAATAATAATTAAGTATATAACAAATATTCCTCACGTTAGCAATTTTTCGGTAGCTGAAAGCTATTGGGAATTATAAAACCATATCTATGAATTTAGCTCTACTGTTTGAACGAAGTGAGTTTAGAGCGTTATAGATATGGTTTTATAATGGACAAAGAAGAATTGGTATCGGGAGGTAGAGTTCTTTTGTTACTTTTCTTGCTTATGAAAGAAAAGTAAGTATAGGATATAGTGATTCATTTTCTTTAGTGGTAAAGAAAACGAAGCAAAAGAAACCACCCACTCACGCACTTTTTATGATAACCTGATGGCTACCGTAAAAAATGCTAAAATGCAGGAGAGATTTGGTGTTATTTAAGATTTCTTTTTTATAAATAAGTATTTACCTATTGTTTTGAAGTAAATAATATATTTTACTTATGAATAGATATATGATAATATAAGGTCAAGGTTAAACGAGATGTTAATTAAGAAGTTATAAATAAGATAATTTATGAAAGAAGGCTTTATATTATGATTAGAAAAGTTCCTGTACCTACTGCTGGGGTGATGCTTGGGTTAGCTGCTCTTGGCAATTTGCTTGCACCATATTCCATGATTTTGAAATATGCTTGTGGTATTAGTTCTGCGTTTTTAGGGGTGTTGTTATTTAGCAAAATTATTTTACATCCGCAGATGATGAAAAATGATTTGAATGGAAATTCTATTTTTGCCAGTGTGTTTGCTACTTTCTTTATGGCGATTATGCAACTTTGCACTTATACTTTTCCGTTTGCACCTATAGCTAGTGAAGTTGTTTGGTATGGGGCGATTTGTGGTCATTTTATGTTGATGGCATGGTTTACTTATCGTTATATCATCAATTTTGAATTAAGAGATGTTTTCCCAACATATTTTATAGCATATGTAGGTATCGTGGTAGCGTCTGTTACAGCGCCTACTTTTAATCATCACAATTTGGGTGAATATATTTTCTGGTTTGGTTTCAGTATGTATATGATATTATTTGCTCTTGTTACTATCCGTTATTGCAGTAAACATGCAATCGCTGAACCCGCAAAACCTTTATTTTGTATCTATACTGCACCAATGAGTTTAAGTTTAGCAGGATATCTTGCTTGTGTTGCTGATAAATCTTTAATCATGATTGTAATTATGCAGATATTGGCTCAAGGATTATTTGTGGCAGTGCTTACACAGATGCCAAAACTTTTAAAATTAAAATTCTATCCTAGTTATGCAGCATTTACTTTCCCATTTGTTATCACTGCGATTGCACTTCGTCAAACTGTTAGTTATTTAAATGAAATCAATATAGCAGTACCTAGCATTTTAAATTATGTAGTAGGAGTAGAAACTATCTTAGCTACAGCGATTGTAACTTATGTGTTCATCAGATATTTGAAATTCTTACATGAACAAATGATTGTAAATATGGGGGATAGAGCAAAAACTGTTTTTGGTACTATAACTAATATTGTTAAATAATGAAGCCTTCAAAATTATAAGAATATACCTTAATACTATTTAGGTTTAGATTTTATATCTAAACCTATTTTTTTTATAAATTGACAATAAAAATAATATATTATAATATTAGTACTTGTTAATACGATAATATAAGGAGTAGCTTTCATGGATAAAAATATAACTTTTTTACAGATATTCGGTATATTGTTAGTAGTATTAGGACATTCTACTAATGAAGGAGGTATACCTTTTCTAACTAAATGGATATATAGTTTTCATATGCCTTTATTTATATTTATTTCAGGATTTTTATTTTATTTAACAATAAAAGATATATGTAATATAAATTTATATGAGTTTATAAAGAAAAAATTTATAAGATTAATATTACCATATATAATAATATCGTCTATTGCTTATTTACCAAAAGTATTTTTAAGTAAATTTGCTCAAAGAAGTATAGATTTATCTATTAATTCATATTTGCATAGTTTTTTATATCCATGGGACAATGTAATTAGATTTTTTTGGTTTTTACCAACTTTGTTTTTTATAATGATTATTGTGGTTATTTTATTGAAAATAACAAAAAATAAATTACATATAGTATTTTATTTTTCAATAATATTATCTTTTGGAGTGTTAAATTTTATTGATATAGATGTTTTAAATATAAATGGAATATTTAATTATATGTTATTTTTTTGTTTAGGAATGATGTATTGTAAATATAAAGAAAGATTAAATGAAATATTAAGAAAAAATTTTAGTGTAATATTTATATTGGTATTTATTTTATTAGTAATAAATGCAACAACTAATTTGTTTGATGGTATAAGTGTAAGTGGTAGTGAAACAGGTAAGATGAAAGAAGTAGCTACTAATGTTGAATTTATAACGTATAAATTATTTTATGTAGTTATAGCTATAAGTGGGATAATTTTATCAATAATATTATCTAAATTATATTGTAAATATAATTATACTTTTTTGAATCATTTGGATGGAAAGACATTTACTATATATTTATTATAGTGGTTTTCACAAGTTTTTGTTAGAATAGTTGGATATCAAATATTGAATTTATCTATGATATATGTCGTACCTGTATCTTTTATTTTAGGAGTATATGTACCAGTTTTGATAAATATATATATTAAAGATTTTATTTTAAAATGTAATAAATTTAGATTTTTATCCATTATATTAGGAATAAATTTAAAAAGATAGTGTATAATTAAAATGAAGATCATATGAATGGTTATATGATCTTTTATTTTTTATTAAGTTATTTACTAAGGAGCGTATATTGTTATCAAAAAGCATTTTGCCAAATAGTCTATAAATGGTATAATATAGCTATTGTTTTTAACTATTTCTAATTTGTATATATAAGAAAGGATGGAAATGAATGGTTGAATCAGCATGGTCGCTATTGCCTCCGATAATTACCATAGTATTGGCTTTGGCGACAAAAGAAGTATACATGTCGTTGATTGTGGGTATCTTTGTAGGGGCTTTAATGTTCACAGGCTTTGATTTATTAGCTGCTATTGATACATTTTTTGCAATTATGTCCGATAAAGTTGGCGGAAATGTATATATTTTAGTATTTTTGGTCTTATTAGGTATTATTGTAGCAGCTATTGCTCGTTCTGGTGCTTCTCGTGCTTATGGTGAATGGGCAGCAAGTGTAATCAGAGGAAAACGCAGTTCCTTACTTGTTACTTCTATCTTAGGGGTAGTTATCTTTATCGATGACTATTTTAACTGTTTGACTGTAGGTACAGTTATGCGACCTGTTACTGATAAATTTAATGTAACTCGTGCAAAACTCGCTTATATCATTGATGCTACAGCAGCACCAATTTGTATTATCGCTCCAGTATCTAGCTGGGCAGCAGCAGTTAGTTCTTCACTTCCAGAAGACAGTGCTATTGATGGTTTCTCCTTATTTTTGCAGACAATTCCTTTTAATATGTATGCATGGTTTACTATTATCTTTATGTTGTTCTTGATTTGGACAGGTAAAGATTTTGCCGCTATGAAGACTTTAGAACAAAGAAGCAATGGTAAATTAATTATTCCTGAAGAATATAAAGAAGAACAGATGGAAATAGTAGGTAATGGTAAAATCTTAGATTTATTATTGCCACTTATCGTTTTAATCGGTGGTTGTATCTTCGGTATGCTTTATACTGGTGGTATTTTAGAAGGTGCTAGTGTATCTGACGCTTTCGCAAATTGTGAATCCGCTAGAGGTCTAGTAATTGGTTCCTTTATCGCTTTAGTGTTCACATTCTTACTCTATGTGCCACGTGGAGTACTCCGCTTTGGCAAATTCTGTGAATGTTTTAACCAAGGTTTTAGAGCAATGACACCTGCTATCTTTATCTTATGTCTTGCTTGGAGCTTATCTGGTGTTTGCGGTGAAGATTATTTGAATATCGGTGGTTATGTTGGTGGTATCGTTTCCAATAATGCTACTGTAGGTATGTTCATGCCAGCAGTATTCTTCCTTGTAGCTATCGGTCTTGCATTCGCTACTGGTACATCTTGGGGTACATTCGGTATCTTGATTCCTATAGCTCTTGCTGTAGTATCTACTGATCCTCATCTTTTAGTAGTTACAGTAGCAGCAGTATTGGCTGGTGCTGTAGGTGGTGACCATGTATCACCAATATCTGATACTACTATCTTGGCTTCTGCGGGGGCTCAATGTAGCCATATCGACCATGTAAGTACACAGGTTCCATATGTAATCGTAGTAGCTACATGCTCTTTCTTAGGATATTTAGTAGCAGGTATTGCAGGCAGTGGCTGGATCGGTGTAGTAGCTGGTTTTGTTTTATTAGCTATAGCTATGACTTATATTTATAAAGTTTTAATGAAAGATTAATTAAAAAAACTCTAGGATTTATATTCTAGAGTTTTTTTATATCTAAGATTAGATTTGATATTATTAGGAAAATTATATTTTTTTGTAAAATATAAATATAAAATAAGAAAATAATATAGTATTGGATTTTTACATATATATGATATAATATAAAATTAGTTAAGAATGGATTTATAAATTAATAATAAAATTTGTGGAGGATTTTATGGGAAGATTTTATAAAAAAGCGATAGTTACAGCTTTATTAGTATCAGCATTATCAACTACTGCTTTTGCGGCGCCAGAAGATGTGTATACAAATATTGCTGATAGTGCAGTGATCATGGATGCAACAGATACTTCAGTGTTTAAACCAGCATCTTTAAAATCATTGGATGATTATGATGAACATTATCGTTTATATAAATATGATACGATATCAATTAGAATTATAGGCTACAAAGATGCTCAGGGATTAGATAGCATTATGATCGGTACAGATGGCTATGTAAATCTACCTTATGCTGGTAGCGTAAAATTAGCAGGTCTAACTATTGAAGAAGCAAAACAAGTATTGTCTGCGAAATTTGGCAGATATATTAAAATACCAGATATGTCAATAATCGTCACTAATTATGGACCTAGAAAAGTACAGGTATTGGGAGAAGTAAATGCTCCAGGTACAGTGGAATTAGCTTCTGATGATATGAATGTATTAGCAGCTATCTCTAAAGCTGAATGGGTGACTACATATGGTCGTATCAAAAAAGTACAAGTCATTCGCATAGACGATGGTGTTATGTATGTGAAAGAAGCTAATATTAAAGATTATATAGAAAAACATGATATCAGTCAGAATTTTGCCCTAGAAGATGGAGATATCTTATATATTCCTAAATCCAATAAAATTGACTTCCATAAAGACGTATTACCACTTATCAATGTATATAGTACGTATAGAGCTTTGACTGATTAATTAGGAGTGAAATAATGGATATAAATAATGCAAATGATAATGATACAATTGATTTAAAAAAATTGTTTTCTTTAATGATCGAAAAGAAAATGATAGTTATAGCGATAATAGTAATTTGTACTCTTATTGCCACTATAGTAGCTTTTGTTTTACCAAAATCTTATCAATCGACTACACTTGTACGTGTAAAATCTGGTGGTAGCTCTATGTCAGGCTATGCAGCTATGGCAGCTGGTTTTGGCATAGATATAGGAGGAGGAAGTTCCGGTTCACCTGAATCTTATATAGAACTTATGAAATCTCGTGAAGTTTTAGAGCCGATTATTGCTGAATTAGATTTGCCAGAGGAAACAAAGGAGAAAATGACAGCGGCAGGTTTTGCAAAATCTAATTTAGAGATAACTAATATTAAAAAGACAGAATTAATAACTATAGCTGCTTATGGTAAAACACCAGAGGAAGCACAGATGATTTCTCAAGGGGTAGCAGATAATTTTTTAGCTTTGATGACTAAATTAAATAAAGAAGATAATTCTACTACTTTGAAATTCCTTGATGAACGTATAAAAATTGCTAAAGAAGAAATGGAAACAGCAGAAAATAAATTAGCTGCTTATCAGCAGGAGCATAAAATCTATGCACCGGATGAACAAGCAAAAGCTATTATTGCTAATTTAAATAATTATGATACAACGATTGCTCAGCTTCAAGCGCAAAGTGAAGGTGATAGTGCGAAACTCGCTGGTGTGACTGGTCAATTGGAACAGCAAAATGCATCTTTATTAGAATATAATGTATCTGATAATACGAATATTGGAAATATCCGCGAGTCTATTGTTAATAAACGTGTAGAACTTGTAGGACTTCAGCAACAGTTTACTGATGAACATCCAGATGTGATCAAAGCTAAAGAAGAATTAAATAGCCTAGAAAAATCTTTATCTGATGAGATAGCAAAGGCTGTAAATTCTCAATCTGTAACATTAAGTCCAGTACAAGCGAGCCTTTTAAAGGATAAAATCAGCACAGAAGTGCAGATATCTGTAAATAATGCTTCTCTAGAAGCTTTAAAAGAAAAACAAGCAGAAGCTCAAGAAAGTATAGCTACATTATCTGCTGATAGTGTGGAATATATGCGTCTATCTCGTGAAGCGACTATTACAGGTCAAGTATATACTTCTCTTGTACAGAATTATGAACAAACTAGAATTCAAGAAGCAAAAGATTCTATGGATATTCAGATCATTGATGCGGCAGATTTGCCAAAAGAAGATATGCCAGCTAAGCCAAATAAAAAAATAATTGTAGCGATAGGTTTTGTCTTAGGTATAATGATTAGTTTTGGTTATACTTTATATAATTATAGTAGAAGATATGGTTTATAATAGGAAATAAAGGTAAAAGGAGAAGTATAGATTTTAAGATAAACATAGCTTCTCCTTTTATACTATAAATAAAAATAAATGCAATGTAGGTGAATTTATTGGCACAAAATTATAAAACTAATTTAAAACAGAATATCCGCATAATTTGGTCCGGTATATCACTGATGGCAGATTATCTAGCGGTATTATTAGCGGAGATAATAGCTATATATTTTAGTGAGGAAAGTCTTCGCTATATAGATTTATTTATCGTTATACCGTTTATCTATATAGCTTTTATTGCTGCTGCAAGAACTTATCGACGTATTATTCCTTTTTGGCAAAGGGTAGAGTCGCTTTTTTATAGTAGTATCTATAGTATTATTGCTGTCTTATTATTCTTTTTTGTGCGAGCAAATTCCACTGAACATAGTATAGCTTTTTTAGCTTTATTATGGCTAGCTAGTTTTATCTGTTTAGTGATAATGCGTTATTTATTAAAGCGTATTTTAGATGAAAGAAATATATTTCAAATTCCTTTACTTATTATTGGGGCTCAAGAAGAAGCCTTAGCTTTTGTTAAAGCTATCAATAGTGATATAGGAATGAGTTCTTATAAAATAGTAGGTTTAATCAGTGATAAAACTCCTGTAAAAGGATTAGAAAATTATCCGCTATTAGGTGATTTTAAGGATATGGAAAAGACTATTAAAACTACAGGGGTAAATAATGTATTGATAGCTATTCCATATTTAGAACAAGCGAAAATACAAAATATTATTCATCGTGTACAGCCATTGGTAAAAAATATCTGTATCATTCCTAATTTACAAGCTATTCCTATGGGAGGAGCTGATTTAGAAACTTTTTTTGATGAAAAATTTATGTTGATAAAAGTTCGTAATAATTTAGCTCGCAATATCAATAAATTGATTAAATTGATTTTTGATTTAATCGTAGGTTTATTGATTTGTATACCAGTGATTCCGATAATAATAGCTTGTGCTATATGGGTAAAATTGGACTCCAAAGGACCTATTTTTTATAATGCAAAACGTATTGGTAAAAATGGGAAAGAATTTACTTGTTATAAATTTCGCTCTATGTATACAAATGGTGATGAATTATTAGCACAGTATTTAGCTGAAAATTCAGTGGCAAAAAAAGAATGGGATGAATTTCAAAAGCTTCATGATTTTGATCCTCGTGTTACTAAAGCTGGAAAAATTATGCGTAAAACTAGTCTTGACGAATTACCGCAAATTCTCAATGTATTAAAAGGTGAGATGAGTCTTGTAGGTCCTAGACCATATCTTCCCCGTGAAAAAGAGATGATGGGACATTTTTATAATATTATTATCTCTACAGTGCCAGGGATAACAGGTTATTGGCAGGTAAATGGTCGTTCTGATGTGACTTTTGAAGGTCGATTGAGAATGGATGATTGGTATATACGCAATTGGTCCGTATGGATAGATATTATATTATTAATAAAAACTATTAAAGCTGTATTTTGTAGTAAAGGAGCAGTCTAATAAATGAAAATTATTATTTTAGCAGGTGGTGGAGGTACTAGATTATTTCCTTTATCTAGAGATTGTTATCCTAAACAATTTCTGCATGTAATCGGAGATAAATCTTTACTTGCACAAACAATAGGAAGATTTTTAGGCTTAGTTGAAGCAAAAGATATTATTATAGTGACTAATGAGCGTTATATTTTTCATGTACAAGCAGAATTAAAAACTATAAATGCACAAGAAGCACATATTATCACTGAACCTATGGGAAAAAATACAGCTCCTGCTATTGCTTTAGCACAGAGTTATTGTCAGGATGTACTGCAATGTGATAAAGATGAGGTTTTATTTGTAAGTCCATCAGATCATTTAATTAAACCGATAGATGCTTTTCAAGATTTAATAAAAAATGCTCAAGATGTAGCTAAAGATAATATAGTTACTTTAGGAATTAAACCTACAAAACCAGAGATTGGCTATGGTTATATTGAAGCGGAGAAAAATAATAACTTAGCTAAAAAAGTTATTTCTTTTAAAGAAAAACCAGATTTAGCTACAGCTCAAGAATATATATCTTCTGGTAATTATTATTGGAATGGTGGTATGTTTATGTTTAGTATAGCTACTATGCAGGCTGAACTCACTAAATATATGCCGTCAATAATAGATATTACCCAGAATGGTTATCAGTATACAGTAGATAATTTTGTAGATATGCCAGATATATCTATTGATTATGCAGTAGCAGAAAAATCACAAAAGATGATGATGATACCAATGGAAAATATCTATTGGAATGATATTGGCAGTTTTGATGCTATTGCAGAAGTACTTTCTGATAAGGATAAAAACGTATTTAAAGGTGATATTTTAGCGGAAAATTGTACAGATACCATGATTATTGGTGATAATCGCCTAATAGCTGGTATTGATTTAGAAAATTTGATGATTATTGATACTCCAGACGCATTGCTTGTAGCCAAAAAAGGTGAAAGTCAAAAAGTAAAAAATATAGTGAATAAGCTTAAACAGGCAAAACGCAAGGAAGCAAAAGAAAATGTCACTATGTATCGTTCATGGGGAAAATATACTTTACTTACTGAAAGTGACGGTTATAGGGTGCGTAAGATAGAGATGAATCCAGGGGCTTCACTCACTATGCAGATGCATTATCATCGCAGTGAGCATTGGACTGTAATTTCTGGTACAGGTAAGACTATCATCAATGATATAGAGAGTATTTTTACGGAAAATCAAAGTACCTATATTCCTATGGGAGTAAAACATAAATTATCTAATCCAGGGAAAATACCTTTAATTATTATAGAGGTTCAATCTGGTAAATATATTAATGAAGATGATATTGTAGTTTTTGAATAGTTTAAAGAATATGTAGGTGAATTATTAAATGAAAATAGCAGTGGTATGTGATTGGCTTGTAACTTATGCAGGAGCTGAAAAAGTTTTAGAGCAGATATTAAATGTCTATCCGGAAGCAGATTTATTTGCTTTAGTAGATTTTTTAGATGAAGATAAACGTGATTTTATTAAACATAAAAAAGTAACAACATCTTTTATTCAACATTTACCAAAAGCTAAAACTAAATATAGATCTTATTTGCCTTTGATGCCACTTGCTATTGAACAATTAGATTTATCAAAATATGATTTAATTATATCTAGTTCTCATTGTGTAGCAAAAGGAATTATGACAGGACCAGATCAAGTACATATATCGTATGTACATTCCCCTATACGCTATGCTTGGGATTTGCAACATCAGTATTTAAGAGAGGCAGGTTTGACAAAAGGGTTAAAAGGCTGGTTAGCTAAAATAATTCTTCATTATATGAGAATATGGGATACAAGAACAAGTAATGGAGTAGATTATTTTATAGCTAATTCTAAATTTATAGCTAAACGTATTTGGAAATGTTATCGAAGAGAAGCAGATGTAATTTACCCACCAGTTGATGTGGAAGCATTTGAGTATTGTGAACAAAAAGAGGATTTTTATTTAACAGCATCTAGAATGGTTCCATATAAAAAAATGGATTTAATAGTAGAAGCATTTACACAGATGCCAGATAAAAAGTTGATTGTAATAGGTACAGGACCTGATTTTGATAAAATACAAAAGATAGCTCAAGGTCATGATAATATAAAATTAATGGGATATCAGCCGTTCAGTGTATTAAAAGAACATATGCAAAAAGCAAAAGCTTTTGTTTTTGCAGCGGAAGAAGATTTTGGTATAACACCAGTTGAAGCGCAGGCTTGTGGAACACCTGTTATAGCTTATGGTAAAGGTGGAGCATTAGAAACAGTAAGAGGATTAGAAATAAAAGACAATCCTACGGGTGTATTTTTTGATAAGCAAAATGAAGAAAGTTTAGTAAAAGCAATAAGTTATTTTGAAAATAATTTAGAAAAAATACGATTTGAAGATTGTAGAAAAAATGCTTTAAATTTTAGTATAAATAATTTTAGAATTCAAATGAATAATTATATCGATATACTATTTGAAAATATAAAATAAGGTGCATTATTTATGGAACAAAATAAAAATTTTAATTGGATATCTTCTTTAAGAGGTATAGGTGCTTTTTTTGTATTTTTTAGTCATTTACCAATTACTTTTCCTAGTGATTTAGGATTTGTTATAGGAAGAATAGGTGTAGTTATTTTTTTGATGATGAGTGGATATTTAGCTGTTGGTTCTAGATTTAAATATACTAAAAAAGAGTACTTATTTAATAGATTTGTAAGGATGTATCCAGTTTATTGGGTATTATTAATTATTATAACAATACTATCATCTGATATAAGTATAATAAGGTTTTTAACCAATATAACATTATTTTCTAAATTTATGGGACAACCTGAGATTATAGGTGCTAGTTGGATGATGCCTATACAGGTAATTTTTTTCATTTGTATAGCTTTTTTTAGTAAAAAAAGCATTAGTATAATATTAGAAGGTAATTCGAGATTAATTCTTAATAAATATATTTATTATTGGGGAATAATAGCAATTATATTAGCTATATTGAGAATGATTTTTCAAAAATCATTTCCTGTAGCTCTAGCATTATTAATTATAATTGCCTTTTTAGGTGTAATATATAGATATGATAGAACTAAAAATTTTATAAAATGTTTAATCTTGTTTGAATTTATATTGTTAATATCTGCTTATATGGCATATCCTAATGGTAGCTCTTATTTTATAGCATATAATTTAGGAATTATTATTTTTATTATAGCTGATTATAAAAATATTAATTTTATGTTAGCTAACAAATTAGGGAAAATTAGTTTTACATTTTTTTTGGGAGGAGATATTTCTGCTAAAATATTATATATTTTTATAAATAAAGATTATTTAATGGATAATTTGCTGATGTTTTGTATATTACAATTTTTTATTGATATATTATTGGCATTTTTAATAACTAAATATATAGAAAATCCACTTCATAAAAAATCTAATCAAATTTTATATAAATATAAAAAAAAAGTAAGGAATTAAAATGAAAAAAATATATATTAATGGAAGATTTTTAACACAAAATATAACAGGTGTACAAAGATATGCTATTGAAATAGTAAAGGCTTTGGATAAATATTTAAATGATGATAGCTTAAATAATAAATATAAATTTGAAATAGTATGCCCTAAAAATATAAAACAAAAATTAATATTAAAAAATATAGAAATAAAGAAAATCGGTAATTTAAAAGGGCATTTATGGGAACAAATAGAATTACCATTATATGTGAAAAATAAGTTTTTATTTAATTTTTGTAACTGTGCTCCTTTGATAAAAAAGAATCAAATAGTTACAATTCATGATGTTGCTGTTTGTGCTGTGCCATATGCATATTCAAAACCTTTTCGGATATGGTATAAGTTTATGTATAAAATTTTAACATCTAGATTAAAGAAAATATTTACTGTATCAGAGTTTTCTAAGAAAGAATTAAATAAGTATTTTAATATTCCATTAGACCGAGTAGAAGTTACATACAATGGAATTGATCATATGAAGAATATAAAACCTGATGAGAATATTTTTTCTAAATTTGGTATAGAAAAAAATAATTATATTTTAGCAGTTAGTAGTTTAAATCCATCAAAAAATTTTAGACTAATATTAGAAACTGCTAAAATTTTACCAGAAATTAATTTTATTATAGCTGGTGGCACTAATTCTAATGTTTTTGAAAAACAAGGTTTTGATGTAACATCAAATGTTAAATTTATTGGATATGTAAATGATGAAGAATTAGTAGCTTTATATAAGTATGCTAATTGTTTTATCTATCCATCTATTTATGAAGGTTTTGGAATACCTCCATTAGAAGCTATGTTTTTTGATTGTCCTGTAATTGTTTCAGAAATAGAGGTATTTCATGAAATATTAAAAGAATATAGTTTATACTGCAGTATTAATAATAAAAATATTTTAATAGAGCAAATAAATAATATAAATAAGGTAAAAAAAAGATGTAAAAAAGAAGATTTTTTATGTAATTATAATTGGGAAAAGACTATGAAAAATATTTTGAAAAATACTTTATGATAAAAATTTAACTATTATTTAAGGGGAATAATATGCGAAAAATTGTTTTTAACGGTAAAGAATTTTTACGAAAAACAAAGAGAGGAGTACAAAGATATGCTTATGAATTAGTTATCGATATAGATAAATATTTAGAAGGATATGATGCTGAATTAATAGTACCATATATAACAGAAAATATTCCTAAATTTAAAAATATAAAAGTAAAAGCTTATGGAGGCTGGTTACCATATAAAGGATGGCAGTATTTAGGATATCAATATTATGTTTGGAAAGAGAAAGCATTAGGAATTTGTTTATCTGCAGATATTGCACCTTTATTTTATTCAGGAATAGTAATTATTCATGATATGCGTTTTAATAGAGAAAAGAATGAGTATAAGACATTTAAAGAATTTTTAACCAATAGATATAAGTTATATACTTATTATTTATCAGCAAAACATGCAGAACATTTAATAACTGTGTCAGAATATCAAAAAAATGAAATTATGAAATATTATGGTATAGATAAAGATAGGATATCTGTAATTTATGGTGCATGTGATCATCTGAAATCTATAAACTTAGATGAAAATAAATTTAGGATAAAATATAAAGATATAGTAAATAAGGATTTCTATTTTTTCTTAGGTGGAAGAGAAAAAAATAAAAACATAAAATGGGCGATTGAGGTAGCAAAAAGAAATAAAGATACTTTATTTGTTATGGCAGGTCCAAGTTTGGATGGTTTTAATTTAGAAGATAAAGATTCTTCTATAGATAATATAAATAATTTAATTCATGTAGGTTTTATTACAGATGAAGAAATTGCTTTTTTTATGAAACATTGTAAGGCATTTATTTTTCCTTCAATTTATGAGGGCTTTGGATTACCCCCATTAGAGGCTTTATATTTTGGAGCAAAGGTATTATGTTCTAATGCTAGTTGTCTGCCAGAAATTTATAAAAATTATGTAGCGTATTTTAATCCTTATGATTATGATGTTGATTTGGACAAGTTATTAAAAAGAAAAGTAGATGATCCTAAAACTATTTTTGATATGTATTCTTTTGAAATAGGCGCAAAACAGTTATTTCAATTAATAAAAAAATATGAAGGGAATTAGTAAATGAAAATATTATTTTTGACAAATATACCAGCACCATATCGATTAAAATTTTTTTCATTACTTGGAGAATATTGTGATTTAACTGTTATATATGAATTAAAGTATTCTACAGAGAGAAATAGTAAATGGAATGAAAAAGTTAAAAAAAATTTTAAAGAAATATATTTAAATGCTATAAGAGTTGAAGCATCTAGTGGCTTTAGTTTTGACATTATAAAATATTTAAAGAAAGATTATGATTTTATAATAATTGGTACGCATATGACACCTATTGCAAGAATAGCTATGATTTATATGCGGTTAATGAATATACCTTATATTTTTAATTTAGATGGAGCGATGTGTTATCCTCTAAATAAAATGGGAAAAATAGGTTGGTTTTTAAGAAAATTTTTATTATATGATGGAGCTAAATATTATATTACAACAACGAATGAGGCTATAAACTATTTAACATATTTTAATATTGATAAAAATAAGATATTAAAGTATAAGTTTTCTTCAATAATGGAAAAAGATGTAATAGATAATGTTATAGAAAAGAAAGAAAAAATATATATTAGAAAAAAATTGGGAATTATAGAAAAAAAAGTATTAATATCAGTAGGACAATTTATTCATAGAAAAGGATTTGATATAATTTTAAAAGCTAAAAAATATTTATCAGATGATGTAGGTATTTATTTAATTGGTGGAGAAATAACAGAAGAATATCAGAGGTTAGTAAAACAATATAATTTAAAGAATATACATTTTATATCATTTAAAACAAAATTGGAATTAGAAGAGTTTTATAAGGCGGCAGATATTTTTGTGTTGCCAACAAGACATGATGAATGGGCTTTAGTTGTAAATGAAGCACTAGCAAAAGGTTTACCTATAATAACAACAAATAGATGCGGAGCGGGATTAGAGATAATAAAAAATTATAAAAATGGTTTTTTAGTAAATGTAGATGATGTAGAAGATTTAGCTAATAAGATAAATTTGGTATTAAATGATGAAGATTTATGCAAACAAATGAATGAAAATAATTTGAAGTTAGCAAAGGAATATACAATTGAAAATATGGTTAAAGAACATATGAAAATATTTTATAAAATAAAAGAAATTTAATATAATTAGATTTGTGGTGTTAGAATGAGTCTTTGGGAAAAATGGGATTTAATAAGTATAAATATATATTTATATATATATTTATTTGAAGGTGTAATTATATATTATTTAGGAGATTATATTTATATTAGAGAGATAATTTTACTATTAATATTAATTTCATATTATAAAAATATAATAAAAAATGGCAAAATGGGAAAATATGATATATATTGGATTAGTATATTATTATTTTATTTTTTAGTAGGATTATTTTTTACAGAAAACATAAAGCAAGTTATTTTAGGAAGTAAATTATTTATTTTAATATATATAGGTTATATATTATATAAAAAGTATTTTAATAACATAAACTTTTTAAAAAAATATTATATGGGATTCTTTTTAGTATCTTGTTTAGGAATATTTTTACAGTATTTTTATAATGATTTACCTTGGAGTAGTGTACAAAGAACATGGACAATATATACAGCAGGTATATCTGATTCTACAGATAATTTGTTTCGTTTAGCAGGTTTTGGTAGATTATCTAATTCGGTAGCTAGTATGATAGTATGTAGTTTTGTTTGGATAATTTGTTTTTGTAATAGAAAATGGATATATTCGATAATAGGTTTAATAGCGGTTATATTAACAACTTCTAGAGGAGGAATAGTAGCATATATTATTTGTATGTGTATATATTTTTTTAAGGGGCATAAGGGTGAGAAATTTTTATTAAAAACTTTTTTTTATGTTAGTATTATTAGTTTAATTGGTTTGCCAATATATGCAATTGTATTTGATGGAGGGAATGATGTATACTTAAAAGATGATGTATTTGTATTTTTATTAGCAACAATACAAGATAGAATGGTAAATAGTTGGAATGGAACTTTTTTGATAGTAAAAAATTATGGGAGTATGCTTTTAGGTAGAGGTTTTGGTGGTATTGGTAGTGTTAGGGAGTTATATGATAAATTTGTTTCATATCAAAATCCAATAGATAATTTTTTTGTGATGTTATATGGGAATATAGGTATATTAGTTTTTATTATTTTTTTTGTAATAATAAAAAAAATAATAAAACTAGATTTCAGTAAGATAGAAGAAAAATATATATATATTTTTTTTATAATGTTATTTTATGCAGGAATAGTAAATGATATGATGGAGCCAATGATATTAATACATTTAGGTTATTGTATGGGATATTTATTATATAATATTAAGTAGGTGGTTTTTTGGATACTAAAATAAGAGTATTACATTATGGAGCTTTAAGTGAAACTTATGGTGGAGTAGAATCTTATATTATAAATCAATATAGAGAAATAAGAAAATATAATATACAATATGATTTTTTAGTTAATAATAGTAATGAAAAATTGGCATATGAAGATGAATTAAAAAATTATGGCTGTCATATATATAGAGTGTGGAATGGTAGAAGAAATGGAATTATAAAACATTATTATTATTTATATAAATTTTTTAAAACACATAAAAAGAAATATGATATAGCAATAGGAAATTATTTAGATTTACAAAATATAGATTTCTTAATAATGGCTAAATTATTTGGAATAAAAACTTGTATAGCACATGCACATGCTGGTAATAATTTAAGAAGAACAAAATTATGGTCTTTTTTAGTAAAATTAAATAGAATTATATTGTATTTTATTTGTAATGTATTATTTAGTTGTTCTGAAGATGCTGGAAAATGGATGTTTGGAAATTTTTTATGGAATAGAAAGAAAAAATATATTATAATTAATGGCATTAATATAGAAAAATTTTTATTTGATGAAAAGAAAAGAATTTATTTTAGAAAGATGTTTAATCTAGAAGGAGCTTTAGTAATAGGTCATACAGGAAGATTAGCAGAAGAAAAGAATCATGAATTTATAATTGATATATTTTATGAATTATATAAGAAAAAAAAGAATATATATCTTTTTTTGATTGGAAAAGGTATTTTGAAAAATAAAATAGAGAATAAAATAAAAGATTTGAAATTAGACAAAAATGTAATCTTATTAGGGGAAAGAAAAGATATAAATGAATTATTGAATATGATGGATATTTTTTTATTTCCGTCTAAAACAGAAGGATTAGGTATTTCATTAATTGAAGCACAGGTAAATGGTTTAAAATGTTTTACATCAAAAGATGTAGTACCAAGAGAAGTAAAAATTACTAAAAATATAGAGTTTATATCTTTAACAAAAAGTGCTAGTTATTGGGCTGAACGAATATTGAAAAATATGGAATATAATAGAAATACAGTGAGAAAAGAGATGATATTGTCAAATTATAATATTAATAATAATGTGCATTTATTAAAAAATATATTTTTTAAAATTAAAAAATAGAAATTTTATGTAATATGAATAAAAATATAAGAGATTAAAAATATGTAAGGAAGATGAGAAGGTGATATGAAAAAAATAAAAACAGCTACAATAACATTTCATAAGGCGATAAATTATGGGGATATTTTACAGACTTATGCATTGCAGAAAAGTCTTCTTAAGTTGAATATAGAAAATAAAATTATAAACTATACTTGTAAAAAGATAGAAAAATGGATAAATTGATAAGAAGAGACTCTTTACGTACTTTTATAAAAACTCTAATAAATATTAAATCTTTTTATTATAAGAGAAATATAAGAGAAAAAATTTTAATAATTTTATAAAAGAATATATATATGTGACTTCAGATGTGAATAAGGAATTTTTATGTAGCAAAGTATTTAATAAATAATATGATGTTTTTATTACTGGTAGTGATCAAGTTTGGAATCTTAATTTGGAGTATGAAAAAAGTTAATGCAAGGGCTAGATTTCTAAAATTTGCATTAAAAGAAAAAGAATTGCTTATGTAGTTAGTATAGTTATTCCTAAAGTACCGAAAGATAAAGAACAATAAAAAAATAGTTTAAATGAAATAAAAGTAATATTTAAGAAAAAGATATGGATTAGAATTAATAAAAAATTTAACAGGAAGAGAATTTTTACTAAAAAGAATGATTGGAAGTCTATAAAAATTCCAAGAAGCAAAGATAATATTATTTTATAAAATATTTATATATTTAATTAAAGCGGTGAAAAAATGAATGAGCGGAAAATAGGTATATTGATTAGCTATATTAATATATTACTTCAAACATTAATTAATTTTATATATGTACCAATATTGTTGTATTATATAGGAAAAAGTGAATATGGTTTATATCAGTTAATTGGTTCATTTATTGCTTATTTTAGTATTATGGATTTTGGGCTTACTGCGGCTGTTGTTCGTTTTTATACTAAATATAAAGCTTTGAATGATAAAGTTAATATGGAAAATGTGTTGGCTATTTCATCTAGATGTTATGCTGTAATAACAGTAATATTATTTATTATAGGATACACTTGTTACTTGTTTATGGATGATATTTTTTATAATAGTATGACATTATCAGAGATTTCTTCAGCAAAAGATATTTTTATATTATTACTTTTAAATATAGTTGTTACAATTTCTACAATGATATTTAGAGCGATTATTAATGCACATGAAAAATTTCTTTTTCTAAAAGGTATTGAAACTATTCAATTGATTTTACAACCAATATTAGTTATTGCCGTTTTACAAGAATATCCATATGCATTTTCTGTGGCTTTAGTGCAAACCATATTGAATATATTTTTAAGTATATCTAGAGTGGTTTATTGTTTTAAAAAGTTAAAGATACGTATAAAATATCATTATTGGGATAAAAAGTTATTTAAGGAATTTAAAAAGTTAGCACTTAGTGTGTTTGCTATTACTCTAATAGATCAAGTATTTTTCAAAACAAATCAGATTATTTTAGGTATAATTAGTGGAACTAGTGTTGTAGCAGTGTATGCAATAGCATCACTTATTTATATGAATTATATGGCTTTATCATTAGCAATTTCAGGTGTTTATTTACCACATATTACAGAAATGATAGCAAAAAGAGAGTCCATGAAGATGATATCTGATTTATTTATCAAGATAGGTAGATGGCAATATTTTTTGTTGGCAGCAATAGCTAGTGGTTTTATTATTTTAGGCAGGCAGTTTATAGAAATATGGGCTGGAATTGGTTTTGAAGAAGCTTATTTGATAACATTATTAATTATTATTCCATTTACAATAGATTTAATTCAAAATATTGGGTTAGCGGTATTACAAGCTCAGAATAAATATGATTTTAGAGCAAAAGTTTATTTTTGTATGGGGATATTTAACTTATGTTTAGCTATTCCTTTAGGATTAAAATATGGTGGAATTGGTTGTGCTTTTGCAACAGGTTTGTCTATGTTTATTGGTAATGGTTTAATAATGAATTGGTATTATTTAAAAATTACTAAATTAGATATAATATTATTTTGGAAGAATATTGGAAGAATAACAATTGGTGTAATAATTATTACTATAATAGGTTATATTTTTAATGAAATAGTAGGTTATAAAAATATTGCAATATTTGTTGTAAAATTATTAGTATATACATTATTATATATTAGTATAATGTATAAATTCTTTATGAATATTGAAGAAAAATCTAAAATAAAAAATTTGATTCTAAAATTTAAACGATAATAGTATAAATAGAAAAAACCGCAAAGAATATATCTTCTTTGCGGTTTTCTTTTAGTATAGTTTATGCATAGTAAATATTACAATCAAATATCATATCATCTATTTGCTTATGATCTGTGTATTGCCATATCTTGCAAATGCGATTAGGATATTCTAGTTTAAAGCTGTTTTCATGATAATATTGGGCAGACCAGATGGGAATATAATCTGCAAGTAGATTTAAGTCAATGATATTGGTGAGCCAATTATAGGAACTATATAGACCTACATAATTATAATCTAGTTCGTTTAGTCGATTGATGAAATTGCCAATCATATAAGCTACATTGATATTGTTTTTGAACATAGATTTATTTTCTGCATCATACCAGATGCCCAGTGGCGGATTTTGTCCATTGAGATATGTTTTGATTTGTTTATCTACCCAATTAGCTTCTGCTATAGCTTCATCAATTGTTGAAGCATGAGCATAATAATATATGCCATAGGGCAGATTATTTTTTACAGCATTATTTACATGAGAGAGAAACATTTCATCTAGATGAGTGTACTCACCTATTTTGATGATAACACCTTGAATATTATTTGTTTTTAGTTTTTGCCAATTGAGTTTTTCTTGCCAAGCTGAGATATCTACTACTTGAAAATTTTGCATAACTAATCACTCCTTTAATGATTTACTTGCAGTTTAAAGGAAGAAATTAAACCTTTTAAGCAAATTTGGGAAAAATTTTTGTTATTTTTATAAAAATTTACGACATGTCGAATACATTTTATTTTTATAAGAGTATAATATAGTTAATCTAAGAAAAAGAGAGATGATTATAATGCTACTTATAAAGGCAGTAGATTATAGGATTTTGGAATTATGTAAGGCTTATAATTTGAGCATAAATGGCTTAGCAAATAAAGCAGGAATGCCACCTTCAACTGTGGCTAGCTTATTAAGTGAAAAAAGTCGTAATCCTACAGAAGATACTATTTTTAAAATTTGTATTGGTTTTGGTATGAGAATGGATAAATTTTACGCCTCGAATTTATTTGACATTAAAAATATAAGTTTAGAAAATACTTCGCAGAAAATATATAAAGTTTAAATTCATAACTGCACATATAGCGAAAGGCAAACTATTATGTAATTTTGGATAATAGTTTGTCTTTTTTTATTTGCTAAGAAAAAATTTTTGATTTAGGGGTTGATTTTTGCCATCTAAGTTGCAAGTAAATAAGTGTAAGGAGTTGATAAGATGAATAAGAAACGGCGGCAAAAGATTTTATCAATTAAAGCTATGATGTATTTTTAAATTTTAAAATTAAGGAGTGATTTTTAATGGCAGATACACGCAAATTAACAATGGTATTTACTTTAGATAATGGAGACGATTTTAAATATAATTTAGCAGACCCGAAAGATGAATTGACAAAGAGTGAAGTCGATGTAGTCATGCAGAAAATGATTGATACACAGGCTATTATCAAAGATAATCATAAAGCAACAGCTATTAAAGAAGCATATATCACAACTACTACACAAGATGTTTTAGCTTAAGTTTAATTTATAATTTTATAGTTTATTAGGAGGAATGTATTATGGCAGTTAAGAAAAATGCAGAATGTGAAATCATCATTAAAGTAGAAACAGGTACTACTTCTACAGGTAAAGTTAGCTATAGTAGCCGTAGTTTCGGCTATATCAATCCTTCTTTAGCAGAAGATGATATTTTAGATATTGGTCAAAAAATAGCGGGCTTACAAAAATATAATTTAGGTAGTGTAAATCGTCAGGACACAGCAGAAATCGCTGCGGAATAAGGAAAAGGGGGTGCGTGTCACCCCTTTTTCTTTTAAATTATTCTCTTGATGATAGAAAGAAGACGATTAGATGGAAAGACTATTAATAAAAGCTAAAGCTGGAGATAATTATGCTATACAGTTATTATTAAATAAGTATAAGAATTTATTAAATAGTGCTTCTAGACAACATCATTTAATATCTATTCAAGAAGAGGCATATGAAGAAGCCGTGATTAGTTTTTATCAGGCAATTAAAGATTTTAATGAGTCTTTAGGTGTGCCGTTTGCCGGTTATGCTAAAGTAAAAGTATATCAAGGTGTGCATACTTTATTTCGTAGATATTTGCGTATTTGGCAAAATGAAGTGTCATTATCTGCTCAAATGAATACAGATGATGATGAAATAAAAGAATTTGGGGATTTATTGGCAGTAGATGAGGATTTAGCAGATAGTATTTCTTCTAAATTAGATATAATGAAGCTTATTCATCAATTGCCACCTAAACAATATAAAGTCTTTATCTTAGTGGTATTTAAAGGATTAAAATATAAACAAGTAGCAAAACTATTGCATATATCTGTACAAGCTGTAAGCAAAAATTATCGTAAAGCATTAGCTTTTATTAATAAATCTCTAGAGAAATAAAGAATTAAGGTGATAATATGGAATATATTTTTACGTATATAGCAAATTATGGTTTTCCTATGGTAGTAGCAAGTTTTTTGTTATTTCGCATGGATAAACACTTGGCTAATTTAGAAGAAGGTATAAGACATATGAATGAAACTTTAGCTAAACAGGTCAATCATTAATAAAAATATAAGTTTTCTTCATCATAAATATAATAAACTGCATTTTTAAAAGTTGTTTTATATTTGACTTTTGAAAGTGCAGTTTAATTTTTTTTATGATATTTTTCTGTGCTATAATATAGATGATTGATAATGAAAGAATATTATCATGGAAAATATTTATATTTGATAAATTATTTTGTTAATGAAAATGATAAAAATAATATTTATGTTGAAATTGAATTTGTAAATAAAGAGCCACCAAAAGGCATCATTATAGCTTTTGGTGACTTAATAAATATAAGGAGTGATATATATGTCTGAAAAAATGTCAGATCAATTTGGTGGATTGGATATGAGTTCACTAATTGGTGGACCATTAAAAGCAACATGTGATGCTCAAGTAATGTTAGCAAAATCTACAGCAGATTTTATTAATAATGCATGTATGACAGAGATAACACCAGATTCAAATGAACCAGATAAAAAGGTAATAACTGCTAGAACAGTAAATTTTAGTTTTAATCGACCTGTTAATGATGAAAATAGTGAGGAGGGAACTCATAGAATGGAAAATGTGGATTTAACTGTTCCATTACCAGCTATAGTAAAGGTACCTGCATTAGCTATTGATAGTGTAGATATAAGTTTTGATATGGAAGTAAAATCCTCTAAAAGCAGTAAAGAAGATAAGAAAAGTTGAGAGATAAGCGGTTCAGTAGGCTTAAAGATTGAACCATTTCATATGGATGTAAATATTAAGGGATAATTCTTAGTCCTAAAGAAAATAATCATTTAAGTGATAATTCAGCTAAATATCATGTGAAAGTTCATGTAAGTAAAGGAGATTTACATGGATAATTATATAGGATATTCAGATATTGTTCCAATTAGTAGAAAAGATAAATTAAAACAACCAAATATAAATAGTAAATCAAAAAAAGATTTTCTTTATAATGGATAGAATAAATAATTTTATGAAGAAAATCTTTTTTTATGCTATAATAAATTTTGATTGTATAAAATTGTCATAATTTAAAGTATTTTATTTATTTGAGTAGATTATAGGGAGTAGATTGTTATGAAACGTATTCGCAAAGCTGTTATACCTGCTGCTGGTTTTGGTACTCGTTTTTTGCCAGCGACAAAAGCAACACCTAAAGAAATGTTACCAATAGTAGATAAACCTACAATTCAGTACATAGTGGAAGAAGCTATTGCTAGCGGTATTGAAGATATTTTGATCATCAGTGGTCATGCTAAACGTGCAATTGAAGACCATTTTGATAGTGCACCAATTTTAGAAGCAGAATTAAAAGCTAAAGGTAAAACTAAATTATTGGAAATGGTACAGGAAACATCAGAAATCAATGTACATTACATTCGCCAAAAACATATGCGTGGTTTAGGTGATGCCATTTTATGTGCTAGAGCATTCATTGATAATGAACCATTTGCTGTATTATTAGGTGATGACATAGTTTATAATCCCGAAATGCCCGCTTTAAAACAATTGATGGATATGTACACACAAACAGGTGCTACTATTTTAGGTTGTCAGCAAGTACCAAAAGAAAAAGTTTCTTCTTATGGTATTGTAGCAGGCGTGCCAACTATCAATGAACAATTGATGAAAGTCAATGATATGATTGAAAAACCAAGTATTGAAGAAGCTCCAAGTCAAATGGCAGTGCTTGGTAGATATATCATCACTCCAGATGTATTTGAAGTATTACAAAATACTAAGCCAGGTAAAGGTGGAGAAATACAGTTAACAGATGCACTCAAAGTTATGGCAAAACGTGAAAATGTTTATGCTTATAATTTCACCGGCAAACGCTATGATGTAGGCGATAAATTAGGCTTTTTGAAAGCTACAGTAGAATTTGCTCTCCGTCGTGATGATTTATCTGGTGACTTTGCGGAATATCTCAAAACAATTGTAAAAGATTTATAATAATAATTATAATAAAAAAAGGTGATACTTTTAGTATCACCTTTTATTTTATCTATATATTATATTTGTGATTAATTTTCTGGAATAGTTAGATTATCTTTAATTTGCGATACTTCGCTATTGATATCTAACATTATAGGAGCTTCAATAGCATAAATGCGATTTAAATTATTTACAATATCTTTATGCTCAATTTGATTGTAAGTTCCTTCGTTGATGATTACAATACTTTGACGAACAGTTTCATTTAATTTATAACTATAAACACGAGTTTTTTCCAAAATATTATAAACTAATGTATAATTATTTTGTGATAATTCATTTGGTGGTAAAGCATCTTGTAGTGAATTATTAAAAGCATTTGTTTCATCATATAATCTTTGCAATTGACTTAAAGCTTCAGTTGCAGATATGGATTGATTTTCATAATTAGAAATGATTTTGTGATAAACTGTAGCAAATCTATCTAGCTGATTGATATCTTCTTTATAATCATTGTACCATGTTATAAAATAAGGTTGTTCATTTAAAATAGCCAAACGTTGCTCAGTGGAGATAGAATTTGAAGAAGATGGCATCACTAAAGAACTATAGACAGCTACAAAACAAAGTAAAATAATGCCACAAGGAATAATAAATATTCTCTTTGTAGGGTATTTTCTATCAGCTAAATAACTAGCAATAATGATAATAATCATAACAGCGATAGCTAGTAAAATATTCATAAAAAATTTTTTCCTCCTTATATTATATGTTCATTTTTCTTTTATTAAAAGAAAAATAAATCAAAAAGAAAATATTTTGAGATATTGATTTTATTTTTATTAGTAATATAAAGGTGATTATAAAATTTTATCTATGGTGTTGTTTGTTTCTTTACTATAAAAGAAATGAACATATGATATAGACGCTATTTAGATTTACTTTTCTTTCATGAGCAAGAAAAGTAACAAAAGAACTCTACCTCCCGATATCAATTTTACTTTGTCAATTATAAAATTATGTCTATAACGCTCTAAACTCGCGTTGCTCAAACAGTAGAGCTAAAACCATAGCCATAATTTTATTCTTGCCAATAGCCTACGGCTACCGTAAAATTCGCTAACGTGAGGAATATTCGGTATTATTTTTAATAATACTAAATAATTTGTTATATTTTCCGCATTATAAAATTTAGCGGTAATCGTAAGATTATTGAAAAACATTATCATTGAATACGTTTTTTGCTTAACTGTCTGAGC
>OGXY01000795.1_pt1 | contig 26364 bp, 27 predicted proteins | sample 1576411 | NCBI WGS metagenome assembly OGXY01 (sample SAMEA3541498, study PRJEB24748) | human gut metagenome | biome: human gut; feature: human-associated habitat; material: faeces | place: China | collected 2012 | reverse complement strand
CCAGAGGCAGGGTGCCTTTCTGAACGTTGCGGAAGGCTTCGCTTTCGTCGCCCAGCGAGCCGCCGTAGAAGCACTGCACTTCCACTTTGCCGCCCGTTTTTTCTTCCACATACTTCTTGAAGGCATGGCCGACGACACCCATTTCGGAATCTTCGGGGTCACCCACTGCAACTTTCAGCGTCGTTTCCGGCGCGGCGGATGCGGGGACGGTCCACAGAAGCAGTGCCGCCAGTACAAGGGGAAGCATCTTCTTGTAGCTCATGAATGTTCTCCTCTCTCTTGGTTGGATTGTGAAAAAAAACCTATTGTCGACACTAGCACAGAAAATAATTGAAGGCTAGAGGGAGGAGAAAAGAGGCAGGGGGGATTGCCGTAATATACAGAATACATTGTAATACTGAAAATTTATCAGCATTTTGGGCAAGAACGGGCCTGATGCCCGCTATTGTGCGAAACGCGGGATTTGTATGCATTTTAAGTGGATAGTATTTTTATTTCAGTATGTTTGATGTATGAAAGATATTTTTGTGCAAAATATTTCTGGAAAAATAAAGAAGTCTTTTCAGTGATACTGTCAAAAACTATAGGTTATAATAACTATATTGATTTATTGATATAATTGTATCAAGCTGTTCATTGGAATGCATTTGTATATTGCGTAGGGGAGCCGTAAATGTTGCAAAGAAGAGACGCTGTCTTGAGAATGCCATATGTTCCATAAAGAACATGGTATGCTGTTCTCCAGACTGCTTTTCTTCGCCAGAAAATGGTTTTGCATACATATCATGGGGTCTTTATTTGGATAAATAGATGGATATGCCCTGATGAAATATCCATTTATATCTTCACACGATTCTTTTTCCTTCCCGTTGTTTTGTTTTTATACCCGTTGATGACTGTCGACACATAAAGGCGCGTGACGGCGGTGCCCCTGGGCATACAGTCGGAAACCATCCGCGATCGGTAAAGGCAGTCCTCCAAAACGGGTGATCGGGAGGGACGCCTTGCCGCCTGCGGGACAAACGCCAAAAGCCCCCTGGCTAGAATGGCCCGGGGGCTTTTGGCGTCCTTCAGGACGGGCGCGGGGCGCGGGAAACGGCCCGCTACGCTTGTTTCATGGATGGGGCGCCGTTTGGAGCGGGCGGGACCCTAGTACCGCATCCCGGAAAAGTCGCCGTAACAGTCGTGGCTGGTGGAGGCCTGTTTCGGGTCCATCAGGACGGCTTCCCACATTTCCGTGTAGTAGACGCAGGTGCCGGGATTTTGGGCGGCGGCCGAGAGGTGATCCCTCGCCTCAAAAACGGGCCATGAACATTTGAGGGACAGCGCGTCGTTGAAAGAATCCGCTTCCACGATTTCGGAAGCGCCCTGGACAAGGTTCATGTTCATCCCTGAGTAGTAAACAAGCTTGTACTGAGACATGGCGGTGTGTCCACGGGGGGAGAGGCTGGCTCTCCCCCCGCCGTGTTAAGGATTAATGAAGGCCGGGAAGAAGATATTTACTCACAACGAACAGAACCACAAGCAGGACGATGCCCAAAGTGATGCCGCCCTTGATGAGCTTGAGCTCCGTTTCGTCCATGGGCTCGTATTCCATTTTCTGTATTTCTTCATGAAACTTCACGTCGTTCTTCTTTTCTGCCATGATCGTTCTCCTTAGCTAAGCAGTGTGTGAAATCAGGAGGCCAGAGGAGGGGTCATGCCGTGGAAGAACAGCCACGAGATGAACAGCCCAAGCCAGATGATGAAGCCGAACAGGCACACCACATAGACGATGGCCAGTCTGCCGATGCCTTCCTCCATGAGCTTGCGGAAGTTCGACACCATGCCGATGGTGAAGAAGGTGAGCAGGAAGAAGATGACGCGGAACGCGTTCAGCGTACCGGAAACGCTCGCGCCGGTCTTCTGCAGCTCGGGGGACTGGAGGCAGATGATGAGGAGAATGGCAAACGTGATGATATAGCCGAGCACGAAGCGGGGGAAACGGGCCCACACGTCGCCCCAGTGCATGGTCCGGTCGCCGGACTTGTCAAACTTGGTGCACCATACCCATGCGAGGACCAGGGCCCACACGCCGATGAATACGTCGATGAAGATCTTGACGGTGGTGGTGACCATGATGATCCAGCCGGGTTCCCAGTTGATCCCGGCTTCGGCGGCCTTGGCGAGGATCAGCGATTCGGCGATGGCGCCGGAAGCGATGGCTCCGCCGTCGGACTTGACGGCGAGGCCCATCCAGCCGCCCGCGACCATGGGTTCTCCGGTCAGGAAGTGCTGCGCGATGAAGGGGAGGATCAGCATTTCGATGCAGGTGAATACCACGACGAGCGAGGAAACCATGATCGGAACGACGGGCCGGGAGCGGATGGCCGCGCCCGTGGCGATGGCGGCGGAAACGCCGCAGATGGAGATGCCGGACGCCAGCGGGGCCGCCCATTCTCGGTTGAACTTGAAGTACCGGCGGGCGACGTAATAGACCACGCACCAGTAGAGGAGATAGGCTTCAACAATGGCGCACAGTCCCCGGAAAATGATGTGCCCGGCGAAACCGGCGGCGTCGGCGGCCTTCACGCCGAGTTCCGCGCCCATGATGACGATGGCGATCTTGACGAACAGCTCGGGACGGCAGGCGTCCTTCAAAGATTCCGCAAGATTCGGCATAAAGTTACTGATCACGATGCCCATGACGAGGGCGAGGATGAGCCCCGCCTCGGTGCTCAGGCCCAGCGCCCACGGAATCCCCTGCGCCTTGAGCTGGGTGGGGTTGGCCGCGATGTAGGCGTTGGCGCCCAGCGTATAACAAATCATGGCGATAAAGAAGATGATGGTGAAGGACTTGACGAACTTCACCACGTCGTTCCCCATGAGCTTCACACAACAAGCCAGCGCGCCCGTCAGGATGGCATAGGTAGCGAACAGTGCGCCATAGCCGGGGAGAAGACCTTTGGTGGCGGGACGCCACGCGTCAAGCGGATCGCCCACCCACATGCCGATTTTGACGGCCCAGCCGAGCATGTCTATCCCGCTGAACTTGAGCAGGGCAAGGATAAAGATGACGCTTCCAAGCAACAAGGCTACGCGATCTTCATTCAACGGCTTTCTTACGGTTTCCATATTCCTCACTCCGAAATATGTTCTTAAGTAATGCGAAATGGTCCTAAAGCATGAGTCCAGCCCCCTCGACCGGGTGCACGCTGAAAAAGACGGAGGAAACGGTCCTCATTCACGGGAACGGATGCCGTTCTCGCGTCAAGCGTGTCCGGGAGCATGAAAGAGCCTCTTTCAGCCATATCCGATCTGGAGACTTACGAGAGGGAGCGCGGAGGAGCGAAGGGGAGTGGAAGCATCCCGTGAAAGTCGCACAGTTTGGGAAGAAAATCATTTTGCAGGCGGCAAAGATGGATTTTCCTGACGACGGGGGCGTAGAGAAGAAAACCAAGCAAGAGGGAAAGCAACGGAAGAAGAGGTTCTATGCCGCTTGTATTTGTATTGTAATTTAAACGCTTGTGCTCAGCAATACGCTGCGTTACGGCATATTCGCAGATTTCTTCGGATACGATGTTTTCTCTGTCTTCGAAGTAAAAGGTATTCTCTATTGCTGCATATTGCCATACACCACAGATCATTGTGAACACAAAAAGTGTGCACATGAATTTTTGTGTGACTGAAGGAATAGGCATACAACAGCTCTCTGGGTATTATTCGGATGATATAGTGAATTTTTAAACTTGAAAATAGAACATGTCAATACGATTTGATATTATTTTATCAGACAGTATATTTCCATTGAAATAATACTGCATACTAGGCGAACCCCACAGCGTTTAAAAGGAAAAAGGAACAGGCCGCCAGAAGACCGGAAGCGGGAATGGTAAGGACCCAGGCAATGATGAGGTGCCCCGCGACCCCCCAGCGGACGGCTGTGAGGCGCTTGGTCGAGCCTACGCCGAAGATGCAGGCCGTGATCGTGTGCGTCGTGCTGATCGGCGCACCAAGGAGCGACGCGCCGGAGATGACCAGTGCGGCCGACGTTTCGCTGGCGAAGCCGTGAACGGGTTCCAGTTTGAAGATCTTATGCCCCATGGTTTTGACGATTTTCCAGCCGCCCATGGCAGTACCGAGCGCCATAAAGGTGGCACAGAGGCACTTGACCCAGAGGGGGACGGCTATCGTTTCGATTTCGTTGAAAATGAAGAGGGCAAGGGTGATCACCCCCATCGTTTTCTGGGCATCGTTCATACCGTGGCTGGTCGCCATGAACGCCGCCGAGAGCACCTGAAGCCGCGTGAAGGCCGTATTGAGCTTGTTCCGCGCGCACTTTGCGCACATGAACATGATGAGGAACATGACCAGCAGCCCCATACCGAATCCAGCCAGAGGGGAGAGGACCAGCGGCAGCAGTATTTTGGTCAGGATGGAGCCCCCGTTGAGGGATGAAAAGCCGGCATAGGCCACGGCGGCCCCCATGAGCCCTCCTATCAGCGCATGGGAGGAAGAGGAGGGGATCCCGAAATGCCATGTGAACAGGTTCCAGCCTATCGCCCCGATCAGGGCCGCAAGCACCAGCGGCTGGCAGTTTGCGACAATATCGGGGTGGACAATGCCCGATCCGAGCGTGTTGGCGACCTTTGTCCCTAAAAACGCCCCGATCAGGTTGAGGGTGGCTGCCATGATGACGGCAGTCCGAGGGCTCAGCACCTTGGTCGAAACCACGGTAGCGATGGCGTTGGCGCAGTCGTGAGCGCCGTTGGTGAAATCGAAGATCAACGCCACGATGATGATCAGAATAAGGAGGAAGGAAACGTCAAACATACTTCAGCGCAACCTCCTCAAGCGTGTCGGCGAGATCCGATACCGCATCGACCGTGCGCTCCATGCGGTCGTAGACCTGCCCCCAGAGGATGATCTCTCTGACGCGTTCAAACGTTTCGATCTCGCTGTCCATCAACTCGGCAAGCCCGGTCGACTGGAACATTTCACAGTCGGACTTCCTGGATTTGAGCGTATGGATGTGCGCGGACACCTCTTTCTTCATGGAAATTTCATCCAGCATGGACTTCGTATCCCGCAGCATCCCCCGGATCCTTTCCGTGATCATCTGAGCGGGAAAACGCTGGTACATGAACCCGGAAACAAAAAAACGGTTGGCAAGATGCTGTATCTTATCCGCCACCCGCTCCTGGGCCATGTTGATCGCATGGATATCCTCACGATCGATGGGTGTGATGAACGTCTGGGAGAGATGCTGAGTGATGCTCCGATAGAGCCGATCCGCCTCTTCTTCCAACAGGTTGATCCGCTTCAGATGGCGCTCCGACGCTTCCGTGTTGTCCATGACGACGGCGAGCGCCTCCGACATCTCTTGCAGGAGGGCGTTCTGCTGTACCAGAAGCTCGAAAAAAGGGACGGTCTGAGGCAAAAAGCGTGCAAACATTCTTCTGTCCTAACGGTTGAGTATGGAAAAACAGGGACGGTGTACGTTCCTGAACAGCCGCTGAAAGTGGGCAGAATGTGAGGCGATGCCTGATAAAGAAAAAAGACCTTCACGGCATGACTGCCGTGAAGGTCTCACTTATCAAGCAAACACTTGATGGTAACGCCAGGCCGTAAAGCCATGCTGTTGACGCTACCGGGGTCTCAAGGACCCAGCTACTCCCCTTACACTTCTTCTAGAGGATAGAATACGGCATCTTTTATGTCAATGCTTTTTTCTTTTTTTCACAATGGCCTTATCCATAGAATCGTTCCTTTACGGCATACAACCGTAAGAAGAACGAGCTGTGAGACAATCCCTGCTCCTTTCCATTGAATAGATGCAGGATAAGCAGGAGGCTGTTGCACAAAGCCATCATGAAAAAGTCTGTGGAGATACGTCTTAGGAGTACACAAGCTGAAGCATGATGGACGTAGAAAATCAAGATACGGTAAAATGCACCTCGAATAGAGTCGTGGAAAAGGATTTTTCAGACAACGTTGAACACTGAAAAAGCCCTCAACCATTCAGGTCAAGGGCTTTTCGGACTTTATCGGATGTCTTGGAGTTTCCAAGTGGCGGAGGATGCGGGAGTCGAATTACCCGTTGGAGAAGCTTCCAACGCTGGAGGCCAACCTTCAGGGACCGGAGTGGCGGCAAAGGCTGGCGTGCAATACAGCGCAAGGGCGCAGATAAAAACAGTATTCTTTTCATGAGGAGCCTCATTGTTTTTCTGATGGTTGGGGTTTGGCGGGAGCCTGAGCGCCGACCACCTTGCCTGCCGAAAGCGAGGTGATGTAGACTCCGCCGGGATTACGCAGCAAAACCGCGTCAACTGTTGGCGGGTTGATTTGAATGGTGACCGTGGCTTCATAGGTATAGGAATCCAGCAAAACGCCCGCATGGCTACGAACAGTTTCCTGCCATTCCACCCGGTAGGAGTCAGAACTGACCGGCAGGGGCAGTCCTTTGATTTCCACATGCACCAGCTTGCCCGTCTTGGCGATTTCATAGGGGTTATTGGCTTCGTACCACTGGCGCAAAACACCTTTGGCACTTCCGGCCATGAAAAAGGACAGGCGCTCAATCATTTTTTGCTGGAGTTCCACATCCGCCGTGACCGTGCGCCAATCGCTGATGCAGGCCGCTATTTCCGCCTGGATGAGGCGTTGCGGCGTGGCACTGGCCCTGTCGGCCCGGTTGACCACGGACGATTTACCCAGCTTGTCCACCTCAATGATGTAGGGCACGGTTTTCACCTGGTTGGCCTGCATGACGTTGCCGGTGATGGAAATGCCTGTGAGAATAAGACAGAAAAAGGCCACCATGCGCCATTGCGCCGCCCGGCTGATGTATGAACCATAGCGCTCCAGCCATTCTTCCCGCCCGTTGAGATACGGATTGCTACTGCTGGAAGGTTCCGGCGGGCTTTCGTTTTTTGTTTTGAAAAGAGCCATTAGTACCACCTAGGCGTTATCGTTTTTGTTCATGCGGGCGCGTTCCAGACGTTCCTGCATTTCCGAGCGGGTTCTGGTGCTGAGGTCTTTCTCTCCCCCGGTTTTGGCATCCTGCCTGGCACCCCACAAGGATTTCGCCATGCTGGCCACCTTGCCGAGACCGCTCCCGCCTTCCATTCCCGCCACCTTGGCGGCATCGCGCACGTTCTGAACCGTGTTGCTTCCCGCCACCACCGCGCCAATGGCCGCGCCGCCCACTGCTGCGGCGGAAGCTGTCAACGCCGCTCCGCTGGATACGTGGGAACCGTTGATAATGCCCGCACAGACGTCGGGCAGGGATTTAACCAGGGCCAGCAGCACCACCGACGCGCCGATGACCACGAAGATGTCCTGCAACTCTGCCGTGGAGGTGGAAAAGCCTTCGATAAAGGCGATGCCGACGCCCAGAACGAGCTGCATGACAAAGAGCTTGAAGGCCACAGCCAGCACGTAGCGAATAGCGTTGACGGCGTAATCCTTGAGGAAGGAACTTCCGCCAAAGGCCACCAGCAGAAGCGCCGCCGCCATGGCGACCATGGCCTCGCACTTGATGAACACCACCTGCGCGGAGATGAGTGCGAAACAGACAATGATGACCAGCGCCGCAATAAGCAGCGCGATGGAGTTGCCCGGCGACCAGACAGAGAGTTTGTCCAGCACCAGCTTCACAAGCTGCATGCCGGTGAGGAACGGCGATTCCGAAGAATAGCCGCCCGGAGTCAGCTCCTTGCCGATGGCACCCAGGCCGTTGATGAGGTTCCAGGCCCATTCCTGGTAATAGTTGATGACAGCCATGAAGAACCCGGCCATCAGGAGCAACATGACAAACTGTTTGAAAATGTCGGTAAGCTGGTCGCGGTTGAGTGCGGCCTTGATGCCGAGAAAGCACACTTCCAGAATGACCAGCCAGCGGAAAATCCCCAAGGCGTAACGCTTCAGGGTGGGCTCCCAGTTGCTGGTCTTGTTGTAGAATTCGCGCACCAAGGTGGAGACAAAGTCCTCATTGGCGGCATGGGCTTCGCCCGCGCTAATAACCACAGCGCATAATGCAAGGGCCAGAATGCCAAGGGGCAGGTATTTTCTTTTCATAATTCACCTCTCAATTTGAAAAGAGCAATTTTGTTTTCCGGCAAGGAGGACGAAGTATTTTTGCGGCGGGAGTGGACTTTTGCGGTCCATGACCAAAGCAAAAAACGAGTCCGACGCAGCCGGGGAACAAAAGGGGATTTTCAAAAGGGATCGGGCTTGGCTTTGACTTTGCCGATTCGATTCGTTTTGATGGTCTCACGCCAGGCTTCCTGCGACATCTGACTTTCCTTTTCTTCCTTCATCTGACTGGCAAGCTGGGACTGTACCTGTGTGGCCATCAGTTCGCGCAGTTGCCGCGCTTCTTGCACCTGCAAGGCGGAAAGCTGATTGCCCGCCATAATGGCCTTTTGCTGGCCGTCCGGCCTTGCAAGCAGGCTGTCTATGTATTGTTGAAAACGCGCCGGATCGCGCTGCAGGTCCGCCAGTTGTTGGCCGGAAAGCTGAAAGGTAGCCTGCGAGGCCTGGTCAACGGATTCCGCCCAGTTGTCCCATTCCTGGCGGTAGCGCTGGCGGGCTTCGTCCATCTGTTCCGGGCTGGCTCCGGCCAGAGTGCCGAAGAGCGCCTGCTCCGGAAACAGCGAGGTGAATATCTCGCCAAGGGCGACAATATCGCCGCGTTGCGTTCTGAGCGTGCTGGAAAGGTTGGCCAGCCGGGTCAGGCTCCCTTTCAGTTCATTGACCAGATTGGCCGGAAGCTGGGCCGTGTTCTGGAGCATATTCTGGTACTGCTCGATATTTTGCTGCACCATGGTGATTTGCTGGCGTGTCTGCTCAACAGCCTCCTGGTACTGTTTGATGGCGTTGGTCAGCTGTTCCACATTGGTAATGCGGTCCAGCAACTGGATAAGGTTGGTGCTGCAATTGGTGCAGGTGACAGTGATGGCGTATGCCGGTGTGGCGCATATCCACAAAACCAGCGCCGGGAGAAGAATATATTTTTTCATGTTGGCTCCTTAATGTTATGCCACGCCGCGTTCGCGTAGCCAGATGTGTTGCCAGTTGCCTGGTCCATGCTCCGCAGCCAGCTCCCGGATACGGGCGATGCTGGCCTTGTCTGAAGCGCCGACAAAGGCCAACGCCTTGCCTTTGAGGGCAAGCTGCACCTTGCGCCGCCCCTGCGGGCTGACCATGTAGTAGTCCTGTTTGGGGATGCCGCTTTTGAGGATGGCTAACTGTTTGTCGTTGAGCCCCATGCCCGTGTAGAGCTCCTTCTGCCCGGCGTCTTCGGCGGCGCTGTTGGGCAGAAAGATTTTCGTGGGGCAGGATTCGGCGAGCACGTCCAGAATGCCGGAGTTGCGGGCGTCGGAAAGGCTTTGTGTGGCGAGAATGACCGCGCAGTTGGCCTTGCGCATAACCTTGAGCCATTAACGTATCTTGGCCCGGAACACCGGGTGCCCGAGCATAATCCAGGCCTCATCAATATTAAAAGGTATTGTTTATGGTTGAAATATGCACCACAGGATATTTTAGACATTCCTGTCGTTAAAAAACGGCTTGAAGGTGTTGTTGCTATGCGCTTATCTAGCAAAGCGGCCTCAACCCGTGCCTATGCAAAATATCCTCATTTGTTTAGACAGATTACGCAACCTGATGATACCCCATTTTTGATTATTCCTCTTGTATCATCTGAAAGACGTAAATATATTCCTATTGGTTTTATGGGAAAAGAAAATATTGTAACAAACCTTGTTAGTATCGTTCCTAACGCTACACTATATGACTTCGCCATTCTCACCTCAGCCATGCACATGACCTGGATGCGGACGGTTTGCGGACGGCTTAAGAGCGACTACCGCTATTCCCGAGACCTTTGCTACAATACCTTCCCTTGGCCTGACGCATCGGAAGAACAGAAGAAAGCGGTTTCCGAATTGGCGGACATGGTGCTGAACATACGGAATATGTACCCCGACAAGACTCTGGCGGAAATGTATGACCCGGACAAGATGCCGGAACCGCTGGCAGAGGCGCACCATAATCTCGACATGGCGGTGGACAGCCTGTATCGGAATACCCCTTTTGAAAGCGACGAAGAACGGTTACAACTTTTGTTCAAGCTGTATGAGAAACTAGTCGCCGCCAAGAATGCCAAGGAGAAGCCCCATGCCTGATCTTCTGACTGTCCGCTATGAGCAATCCGGGAAAAGCACACGGCAAGATGACATGGGGATGCGCGAAATGCAGGCGCGGGCCTATGCCGCCAGAACTGCCCAATATCTGCTGCTGAAAGCGCCGCCAGCTTCCGGGAAATCCCGTGCGCTCATGTTCCTTGCGCTGGACAAGGTTATCAGGCAGGGCCTGAAAAAGGTCATTGTGGCGGTTCCCGAAATGTCCATCGGCGGCTCGTTCAGGGATACCAACCTCACCAGCTCAGGCTTTTTTGCCGACTGGCATGTTGATTGCGACCTGTGTACGGCAGGCAATGAAGGCAAGGTCGAGCAGGTTGCCGCCTTTCTCAACAATACGGAATCCCGCTACCTTCTCTGCACCCACGCCACCCTGCGCTTTGCCTATGAACGCATCGGGAACTGTGCCGCATTCAATGATGTCCTTGTCGCCATAGACGAATTTCACCACACCTCGGCTGAAGACGGCAATAAGCTTGGCGCTATGGTGGACGCCCTCATGGCAGATTCCACCGCCCACATCATCGCCATGACCGGCTCATACTTCCGTGGGGATCAGGTTCCCATCCTCTCACCGGAAACCGAAGCCAGATTCACACAAGTCACCTATACCTATTACGAACAGCTTAACGGCTACAAGTATCTCAAGTCACTCGGAATCGGCTATCACTTTTATCAGGGACGCTATTTCGACGCCCTGAAGGAAGTGCTTGATCTCGACAAGAAAACCATCCTCCATATCCCCAACGTCAACTCCATGGAATCCACAGGACAAAAGCTCCATGAGGTGGATACCATTCTGGATGCCATCGGTAGCGTGGTGGCGAAGGATTCCCGGACAGGCATCATGACGGTGAAAACACGCAAGGGGAAAACCCTGCGTGTTGCCGACCTCGTAACCGATGACTCCATGCGTTTGAATGTTCTCAAGTACCTGCGCGAAATCAGGGAACGCGACCAGATGGACATCATTATTGCGCTCGGCATGGCCAAGGAAGGCTTTGACTGGCCTTGGTGCGAACATGTGCTGACCATCGGCTACCGTTCTTCCCTGACGGAAATTGTGCAGATCATCGGCAGGGCAACCCGTGACTGCGAAGGAAAGACGCACGCCCAGTTTACCAATCTCATCGCCCAGCCCGATGCGGAAGACGAAGACGTCAAGAATTCCGTCAACAACATGCTCAAGGCCATCACGTTGTCGCTGCTCATGCGTGAGGTGCTGGCTCCCAACATCACCTTCAGGCCGCGTTCCCTCATGCGGCCCGGTGAAACGCTTCAGCCCGGCGACATCATCCTGGACGATACGGAACATCCCGTATCTGAGCGTGTCCAAAAAATCCTCTCCTCCGGCGGCATCGATCAGGTGGTCACGACCCTCCTGAATACCCCGGAAGTCATCAACGCCGCCATCACCAAGACGACCGACCCCAAACTCGTGACCGATGTCGAGATGCCGAAAATCATCATGCAGCTCTTCCCCGACCTCGACATGAGCGAAGTCTCGACCGTCAATGACGTTGCCAAGACGCAGCTTGCCATCCATGCCAACGGCGGGCTGATCAGCAAACTTGATCCCAAATTTGAAGTCGTGGGCGGCACGTCAGAAAAACAAAAAAATGACGATGATGGGAGCGGTATTCCGAATGGGGCAAAGGAATTTTTGAATATTGGAAACAAACTCATCGACATTGATAACTTGAACATTGACCTGATTGACAGCATCAACCCATTTCAGGGTGCGTATGAAATCCTCTCCAAGTCGGTCAATGCCGCCATGCTCAAGACCATTCAAGATCAGGTCGCCACAGCCAGAAGCACTGTGACAGATGAAGAGGCCGTCTTGTTGTGGGAGGATGTGAAGGCCTTCAAACGTGAATATGGCGTTGCTCCGTCCCTGAACGCCAATGATGCCTATGAAAGGCGTTTGGCTGAGGTGCTGGCCTATGTCAGAAACAAGAAAGCCCAGCAGATGCAGTCGCAAGCCCAGTAAATGGTATCCGCATGAAATTACGATCCGAAAATACCAGATGGGGCAAGAGTGTTGATGACATCCTCCATGAAGAGGACGAACTGGGACTTCTTGACGGTATAGCCATCAAACCGAAAACGGCACAGAAAGAGGATTCGGCAGTCACGGTCTTTCTGAATCTCGTTGATTTTTATAAGAGAAACCACCGCAAGCCAGACCAGAGCAACCCTGATGAAAAAACGCTCTACTGGCAGCTCATGGGATACCAGACACGCCCTGAACTCAGAGCCAAGGTCATGCACCTTGACTCTGTCAGGTTACTCAAGCCTTCCGTTACAGCAAAAATCCCGGAACCTGAAAAAGAAGAAGCCGATACCGAAAGCAACGTCAAATCCTTGGCAGACATTTTTGACGATGACGATCTTGATCTGCTGGATGACATTGACACGTCCATCTACGCCGTAAAGCATGTATCCCAGAAGAAGGACAAGGAACTGCCTGACGAGATTGCCTCACGCAAGCCATGTGACGACTTTTTCCGTTACGAAAAATTCTTTCAGGACATCCACAAGGTATTGCCCACCAAAATGGTGATGAAGGAACGGATTGTACAGGAATCTGATGCAAAAGTCGGTCAGGTCTTCATCCTCAATGGTCTGCTTTGTCTGGTGGACAGCATCATCAAGGAAGATACGGGCGAATCCAAACGGGAAAATCCACGATTGCGTGTTATCTTTGAAAACGGGACGGAAATCGACCTCCTGAAACGCTCGCTGACGCGGGCACTCTACAAGGACAAGCACGGACGGCGTGTCAATTTTGATCCGAACCTGTTCGCGAACGGTTCCATAAGCATTTCACACAAGGACAAGCCGACCGGCTACGTCTATATCCTCTCCTCAGAGACGAAAGCTCCCGCATTGGCACAGCTCAAAGCAGCAGGAAAACTCGTCAAGATCGGCTATTCGACACAAGACGTACACGAACGAATCAAGAATGCCAGCAAAGACCCCACCTATCTTGAAGCTCCGGTAAACATTCTGGCAAGTATCCAATGCTTCAACCTCAATCCACAAAAGTTCGAGAACCTCATCCACGCGTTTCTCCATAAGCAAAGACTCGGCATGACCCTCATCAGCTCAAAAGGGAAAGCCTACAAACCGGAGGAATGGTTTGCTGTGGATATGAACACTGCTGTTGAAGTCTGCAAACACATTATAGATGGAACCATCACACAGTACAGAATGGACAATACGAGTGGAAAAATTGTGCAGAAAAATAACTGAATTATTTTACCAGAATGAGAATCAAATCAATGAATATTGACGGAATAAGCCTCAACAATGCCTATCGCTTGTTTGAATCTGGCGACATTGCTGCTATGGAAGTCGGGACAACCAAGGGCCTTCAACAAATTCACAAGTACTTGTTTGACGGGTTGTATGACTTTGCTGGCACCATTCGTGAAGCGAACATCTCAAAGGGCAACTTTCGTTTCGCCAATTCTCTGTATCTGAAGGAAGCCCTTGCCGCTATTGAAAAGATGCCAGAAAACACATTTGAAGAAATTATCGCAAAATATGTAGAAATGAACATCGCCCACCCCTTCATGGAAGGGAATGGGCGTGCTACGCGTATATGGCTTGATATGATTTTGAAAAAAAATCTTCAAAAGGTTGTTGATTGGCATCAAATTGATAAAGAGCGTTACTTGCAGGCTATGGAACGCAGTCCTGTAAACGATCTTGAACTGCGTATGCTCATTCAACCGAGCCTGACTGAAAGAATTGATGACCGCGAAGTCATATTCAAGGGAATTGAACAGTCCTACTACTATGAAGGATTCAGAAGAAAGTGATGCTCTTTACGGCGCGTTGGATAGAGAGGTTCTCCGTCTAAAGAACCTCTCTTTATAGCTTTGATTAATATATGAGTTTATTGTTTTCAGATGATTTATAAAATTTTTGAATGCATATTTTATTTTTCTATAAGCAGTTTGTTTTTCATCAATTTTACCATCTGAAAAACATTCAATGTGATCTTTGTATATCAAAAATGTGACTTTATCGTATGCATCGCTATATAAATGTAAAATTATCTTTTATACATCGCTGTCACTTTTTGTATCTATATTTTTAATTTCAAAATTATTATAGTAATAGATTTTAAAAAAATATTTTATTTTTAATAAATATATAGCGTTTTTATTTGTCAATTTTTAAAGTTGAATGGTGTTTATTAATGACATGAATTAAACAAAAAAATAACTTATAAACTCATACAAGAAGAGAGGAATTATTCCTCTCTTCTTGTATGTATAGAATTTTATTCAGCATCGTCCGAAGATTCGACATATTTATCACCAATAGCTTCAATCATATTCATGACCCAATCTTGCATATGAAGTGCTCTTTGAATTTGTTCGTTAAGAACTCCTATAACGTAGTACATGCCACCTATATTTTGAGCAGTAAGAAGTTCGATCTGAACACGAGATTGCTCATAGTTGAACCATTTGTCTATGTGATCTACTAGATTTTCTCGTGTATCTTGAGGGATACTTGATATTTCCTTAAATTGATTAACATCATTTAGAATACATGTAAGAATTCTTCGATATTCAGCATCGTAACAATTATTTTTTTCGTATGTTGACAAAGAGTTATCTTGAAAGCACATTTCATATTGCTTAGAAGCTTTGTGGTATGTCTCAGCATATGAATAGGTGAAAATTAGACAAATTACAGACAACACAACACTACCAATAAAAGTTAATTTCTTCATAATAAAACTCCTTTGCTATAAAATAAATTTTAGTTTTGCATAGTATTCTTTTTCAATTATATTTTCATTATGGTGATATATATTTAAGTAACAATGATTAATATGTATATGTATAGATAGAACTCGTTTTGAAACGATTTCTATATGTGTATAAATTATATACTCTTGTGGTTATTGATGAAGATATGGCATTCGATTATACTGCCATATCTTCATTTAAATCAATTATGAATTAACTCATAAGTAGCTACAAACGGTTCGTTATCGCTTGATGTTTGTGTTTTTGTATTCACATCCTGATTATCTTCTTCCTCAAATACAAGATCTCGCGTGGTTCGCTTGCTTTCGTGACGATTGACGACGGAAGAAATAATTTCTGAAGCTTCATTTTTCTTCCCCTCACCTCCGAGTGCCACTGCCTTATCGAGTTCTGCCACACGGGAGGGTGAAAGAATGCAGACCAACGTTTCAGTTCCCTTCTGCTCATCAAAACGCCACGCACCCTTTGCCGGAACCGTATAGCTGTTGTTTTTTACGACGGTGTTATTCATTCCGGCTTTTGGGCTTGGGAAGAGCACTTGGTATTGCCCCGATGTGCCTTTGGCCACCCAATAGACGTTTCCGTCCCGGTTCGTTGAAAACAGCAGTCGAACCTTATCTCCACTCTTGAATGATTCAGTAGGGAGAACAGTGGAGAGCTTTCCGTCGCGGGTTAATTCAATAGTTGCTTTGACGGAAATGGTTTCACCTTTAGTTGTATCGGCAGTGCTCCCGGCGACTACGGGGTGTTCAGTCTCTTCCTCATCATCAAACACGAGATCGCGTGTCTTACGTGTGCTATTGCCAACTTTGCCCGCGTCAGCAACAGCGACCGCATTGACTTTCTCAGGTATACCCACGGATACGGAAACTCCAGGCTGCGCTCCGGCATACATGCTCGGCATGTTATCGCCATAGCGCGCAAAGGAGCGTTCATATCCCTGACGCATGCGTACTCCATAGGGATTGGCATAAACAACATAGGAATTATAACGTGTCAATTGGTTGTGCGTCCATGTGTACTGAAAGCCATTAGACCAAGAAACAGTAATATTCCAAAAGCGCTGATCACCATAATAATTAGGTCCGATATAGAGCCGCGTATTCGGATCTAGATTTGTTTTTAATAAGTTTTCGCTGATATAATTCGGATAATACGTAGGAGCGATACGAACGTCCGTAATATCGAGTCCCGTGAGGTTCGTCAGCATGAAGTTCAATCGCCCTACGGCGTGCCCGGATGAAGGGATAAATGCCAGCAGGACGAAAAGCATCAGCCCGGTGAGAGAATATTTTTTCATTCTGTACGCCTCCTTATTTTTAACGAACCCATAATCCCTATTCAATGCTCATACGGGATGTCTCCGCTCTTTTAACGGCCCACTCTTCCACAAGTTGTGCTTCATTCTCCTGCGCATATTGGTGCAACGTTTTGCGGATCTTTTGGCGTTCCTCTTCCGATAGGGTCTTCCATTCTTGCTGGGCTCTTTCACGGAAAACAGAATCCTCATCCCAGAACACATGCAACCGTTCATGCCGCAAGTTGTCTGAAAAAGAGCGTTTTTTTCCCTGGCTGGCCGCCAATATGTGAGAATACTTTCCCGTAGGGACAAAATTTCCACCCTTAATGGCGATGACGCCATCCGAGAGCAACACTCCAATCAGATTTTCTTCATCAAGCTCTGGACTGGAAGTTTTTTGGGAGACAACAGCGTTTAACCAAGCACATACCTGCGTAACCCGATAGTGATAGCCCAGCACGCCTTCAATGAATTTTTGCGGATCGAGTGAGGAATCCACATCTCCCGCATAAATTGCCAATCCGTAAATGCTCCGAGCCAACGCCCGGTGATCTTCGTAAAAGAGCTCGTGCGTCGTCGATTGGTATTTCCAGTTATGCGTAAAAGTTCCGAGGAGTTCCACGGAATTTTTTTTCTGGATGTCTACAGGGGAAGGTGGAGGAGACAGTGGCCTCCCATCTTCAGTCGGAATATACTTGTTCCATAGGGATTCCAGCATACCGGCAGAGCATGGCGAAGCGGCCAACAATGCAATACATGAAAAGAGCAGTATATTTTTTTTCATAGCGAATGGGCCCAGAGCTCGACGCCCTGGGCCCTTACGAATTAGAACGTGGCGATATCGGACAGCATTCCTTGGACGTTGCTGCCCATAGACTGGACGAGGCTCAAAAGGGACTGCAACGGCGAGAGCAAGGAAGCGACGCCGTCATTGACGGCAGCCGTGCCGCCCCCTGTTGCAACTTGCTTAGCGCAGCCGCCGATGCCTCCAACGCTCAAAGTGGAACCGACCTGATCTTTGACCTGCGAGAGGATGTTGGTCACGCTCTGCACGAGGGCCATCAAATCAGAGCCCATCTTCTCAAGCTTGGGAGTAAGGGAAGATTTCAGAGAAGCGAGGTCTTGAGGGGATACATCTTCCTTGGCTTCACTGAAATATGCCTTCTGTGCCTTACGCAAAGAAGCCTGTTGATCGTTGTACGCGTCGATTTTGGAGGCATCGACATTGTTGAACGCCATCTCGGCACTCTTTACACGGCTTGCACCGGCCTCACGGGCAAGCTTGGCGCGAGTTTTCCCATTATTCTTATCCCAAAAAGCCGCGTAGTTCTCACTGGCATTTTGGAATTGTTTGGCGAGAGCGATACCCGCACTTCTGGTCGATTCAGATACCTTGCCGGTTCGTTCGATTTCGGATTTGGCACTGGCGAGTTTCGTGCGGTAAGAGGCGTCGGCGGCGTCAATTTTTTTGCGTAAGGCGCGTTCCTGATTCCAGTCACAAGCGGATTTCGTGCTCTGTTTGATACTATCCAGCGAGGCCATTTCCATATCAGCCGCACTGGAACCGGCATCAGCGGCACTCTTGTTGGACTGGCCCAACAAATCCAGTCCCGCCCAAACGAGACCCGCCAGCATGACGACAAGCAGTGTCCACAACGCAATCTTACGCATTTTCTTGGAAACCATATGAATATTCCTTTGTTAAAGGTTAGAGAGCTGAGTAGTATTTATTTCCCGAATAAGGCACCTACGGCCCAGAAATAGGGATGTAGAGGTACAGGATAATCTTCTCCTAGCGGTTTTTTTCCTTCTTTGCTTTCTTTTATATATTGACGTTGTGTTTCAGAAAAAGCTGCAACTGCATCTTGATGTTCACCCTGATTTACAAGTTTTTTCATAAAATGACTCATCAAATATGCTGAAGCAGCATCGTCCGCAAACCATAATGTTCCATAAACATTGTTTACTTTTCTGCGCATAAATACATCTACAAAGCTGACTTGATCTATGCCTGGAATCCAACCAACTTTTCTGAGTTCTTCTTCCATATTTTCTGATTGATTAAAATCAGTAAACGTTCTTTCATCTTTTAATGTTTTTGGTGCAAATATGACACCAGTGTTACATGCTGAAAGAATTACATAGCGTGTTTGTAAAAAAGAAGAATCTGGTAGTTCCATAATTTTTTTTATAGTTAATAAACCATTATCGTTTTGTTCGTCAGCCATATATAGATAGCTATTCAAAAATGACATCGATGGTAATTCTTTTTCAATTACAGCTTTTTGTTTAATCATGATCTGTTCTGCTTCTTCTGCTGTAGTTGCAAATTTTTTACCATTCCAATCTATTTTATTAAAGTTTCTTTTAAAATAATTGACCAACGTATTATATTTTATATGCCAAGAACTATATGTTTCAGAATAAGGCATGCTATGTGTTGCAAAATATATTATTTCATAGCTACTTTTTTTTATGTTATCCATTACCCAAGAAATATTTGCCGTATTTGTATATTGTATATCTTTTATAAAATTTTCTTTATATAATGTTGAATTTACATTCTGAATTTCTTTTTCTGCACCATCAAGGTTTTTCATATAGATGGTGTTATTGTGGGGGTTTCCCACTGCAAGGAGTGTTTTATCTGAAGATTTTTTATTAGGATCTGTCAGAGCTGATATAAATGAAGGTCTAATATTCCCAATGTCGTAATCATCTATTAAAAAGTGCGGATTTTTATCTTCATATGAAGAAACTAGCGCACTAAATGGGACTTGAGCTATAAAACCTCCGGCACAAATATAAAGACGTTTTTTGTTTTTTAGTAAATTGTTTATTGGTAAAATGAGACAATTGTGAAGAATTGATAATATAGAAACGGACTTATCCATATAATCTAGTTCTTCAGATGGAGTAGGAGGAGATTTACTTCCATATGTTTGTATATATTCAACTAAAAACTGTTTACGTATTGCTTCATCAAGTTCTTTTTTTGAAATATTGACAATTTTACTATCTACTCTATCGTTACTTATACAAACAATAACTAATTTATCAGGGAGTTGCATGTAATGAAGCAATACCTGATCGTCCGAAAGTGCCTGTTGTATTTTGGGAATATCTAGCCGGGCACTGGATTCAAAAATAACGGCATCGCCCGGATATTTTTCTTTCCATTCGGCAAGCAGTGTCTGGTAGTCCTGATCCAACTGCTGTACGGTAGCCCTTTGCTTCTTCGCTTCTTCCGTTTTTATCTTATGGACAAGCTTGGTTTCTTCGCTGGCGTCTGCCGGCACTGGAGCCACTACAGGTACACTCGATTCAGCCTTGGCTTGTTTCCGTCCTAAAGCTACAAGTTTGTCGTATAATTTTTGTTTATCGGTATCTGCAAATTCCATCCGGACAAGCGCCGCACTGGCCTTTTGAATTTCATTGCGCAAGGTTTCGTCAAATTGCATTTGCATCTCAAGATATTTGACATCTTGTGTCGCTTCATGCAGCCGGGCACAGACCTCCATCGCCTCACTGTAAAGATCCTCTTTTCCCGCCATGTACTCGCCGAGAAGCTCGACGCTTTCGAGGCTCGTGCGCATGGCCGTCACAAGATTGATGGCGAACGTATAGTGCTCAAGGGCTTCCTCAGGCTGCCCTTTTTGAAAAGCGCAGAACCCCAACCCCTGATGAGCCGCCCAGAGCATTTCTTTGGAACCGACCTGTTCCGCAAGCAGGAGGGCGGACTGATAGGCTTTTTCGGCTTCTGCAAGAGCTTCGGTTTTGCCTATTTTAGGAACAGTAGGTTCATCATTGAACACGAGATCCCGGCTGGTTCTTCCTGGAAGTGCCGTTTGCTTGAGTACGCCGCCTATTTGGAGCAATGCCTCAGCCTGATTTCGTGGAAGGTGCAGCTGGCTATAGATATCCAATGCTTCCCGGTAACAATTCAATGCCGTCTCCAAATCCCGATCTTCCCGTTCCGCAATTTTCCCCACGCCAAGGAGGGCACCGGCTTTGCCTTCTTGGAACCCCGTACGTTCGTAGAGCTCCAGCGCTGCGCGATAGTCGGCCCGTGCTTCCGAAAGTTTTCCTGTCATGCGGTTGAGGAGGGCGCGATTGGAGAGTGCGATCGCTTCATCTTTGACATTGCCTACCTCCCGGGCAATGGCTAGTGCATCTTCAAAGGCACGCATGGCATCGGGAAAATATCCCATGCTCTTTTTAACCAGACCAAGGTTATTGAGATCGACGCCTTCATTACGGCGCAGTGTATTTTTTCGCTCCGTCTCAAGTGAATTATTCAGGAGTTGCAACGCCTGAGGGTAGTCACCTCTTTCCCAATAAAGGATGCCAAGGTTGCTGCCGGATTCTGCGAGAGTGAGTGGTTCACTGATACGGGCCGCGAGTTCTTTCGCTTGAGTCAGGCTCTCGGAAGCGCTGGCGAAATCGCCTAAATTCCCTTGGCAAAGCCCCATTGCCGTCAGGAGCCTTCCACGAACGCGAGGATCGGCATCTTGTGGCAGAAGGTGGGCAGCCTTATCGTAAGCGGCACTGGCAGGCGCATAGATTTCCAGTGCGCGATAGGCATCCCCCATTTGAGCGTAGACATTGGAGATCTCCGCTTTTGGCAATTTGGGCAGAGCCTGCATCATCCTTTCCAGAGTCTGAATTTTCAGGGCATGCTGCTCAAGATGGGAATGGCAGATAACAAGATTTTTGTATGACTTGAGCAGAACCCCCTGCTCGGTTTTTCCGGGTTTGCCCAAAAGTTTTTCATAAACCTTGACGGCGGAGGTGTAATCTTCAGCCTGCATGTATGCGATGGCAGCATTACCCAAGACCATTTGAGCCTTTGCCGATTCTTTTGCTTTCTCCAACAAGTCCGCGGTCTGGACAAAAAGCTTTGCTGCATCGGCATATTTTCCCGTCTTATACGCCGCCTGCGCTTCCTTGAAGGTTTGTTCAAAGCCAGCAGCCTGCACAGGGAGGGTGCACAACATAAACGATACCAAAAATGCGGCGGCGAATCTGAACATGCTGTCTCCAATACGGGGAAGCCGTACTTCCCCGTATAATCTTCGATGGAAATTTATTTGTGAGTCAGTACATAGTGCGCGACAAAAGGCTCTCCTTTCGGCGCGACCTGCTGTTTTGTATTCACATCGCCTTCATCTTCATCATCAAAGACGAGGTCACGAGTCGTACGCTTTGGAGTATTTTTTTCTTCAAGCTTTGCAAGCTGCGTACTACTTTGTGCATTAATCTGTGCTGCGTCCGCTTCAGCAATGGCTTTGTCCATGTCCGGCAATTTCTCTGCGGACAGAATGCACAATAATTCTTCATTCCCAGGAGTATCATCGAAACGGAATGTTCCTTTGGGGGGAATAGTATATTCCTGATTACGCTGTACTGCGTTGTCCATGTTGGCTTTAGAAGGAAAAAGTACGGAATAGTTCCCCGAACTTCCTTTGGCGAGCCAATAGACATAGCCGTCGATATTGGGTGTAAATACAAGCTTGACACTATCTCCAGACTTAAATTCATGGCTTGGCAGGACAGTGCTGGTTGTGCCGTCACGTTTCAGAAGCATGGTCGTCTTCAATGCGGTAGTTTGCTTACCGGAACTTTCCATAGCCTGAGTCTGAGCCGGTTCCTCATCATCAAAAACGAGGTCACGGGTCGTCCGAGCGGCCCAAGAGTCATCTCCCCAAACCATGAACAGGGCACCGAGAATAAGCAAAAGGGAATAGCGTTTCATAACTCCTCCATAGAAATATTATTTCTTAGGCAGATACTTGTTGAAGATTTTGGCAAGAGTCGTCCCCAGAGTCTCCTCTGGAAGCGGAGAGCCAGAAATGGACATTGCCTTGATGGTGAACATTCCACTGCTGATCGGAGTTCCGTCAGGTTTGTCGAGGGCAAGGATGTAGGTACCCTCTTCTGGGAGAGCCATATTGCGGACGCCGGTCGTATCCCACGCCGGGCGAACATCCATGGGTTTTCGTTCCAAAAGTCGTTCTTCAGCCCCTATTTTTTTGTAAAGGCTTACAATAATACGAGGAGTTTCAAATGACTTTTCTCCTTGGGCGATCCATGAGACGACATTCGTTTCGAAAGTCTCAGAAGGGTCGATGGGCTCCCATTTGTCGTTAAATGTTCGGCAAAACAGGATATGGTTTTGTTCCGCACAGTTTCCCTGCTGAGAAAGCGAAAGAACAAAAATCATGAAACACAAACAGGTTACGACACTTTTTTTCAACATTTGGCCTCCATCGACAAACTGGTTTCATCATAGATGATATTTTATTACATTATAGATGTAATAAAAATACATTTCAAGGTCTGAACCGCTACCGTACTCTTTTTTATTCAAAAAAGGAGTGCAACGTGGCGGAACGTGAAGTACAGCGACTCGCTAAAATACTTGGAAATTCTATCGTTGAGAGACGGAAAATTTTGGGTATGACGCAGATTGAACTCGCCAATCGCCTGGACATGGCCCCAGACGCTCTGTCGCGTATCGAAAATGGGTATGTTGCCCCTAGATTTAACCGAATTGAAGAGATGGCGAAGGTTTTGGAGTGTTCCGTTGCGGAGCTTTTTCGAGAAAAAAACGATTCGCTGAGAGCACGAGCTGACAGTATTGCCGACATCATCAGCCCACTTCCGGCAGAAAAACAGGAAGAAGTAATCAGCCTTGTTTCCCATTTCGTCAGTATCCTAAGAAAATGACTTTTTGCTTATGAAATGATTTTAAATATATATTACCATTTTGAATCGGTAGTTTTTTCTTGAAAAAGACCTGTCCGGAAGACTCGGGCAGGTCTTTTTATGTTCAGGAGGAACAGATGGAATCATTTTGTTCGGATCAGATACGCGAGCTGGCGCAGGCACTCATCAAAGTTCAGGAACAACTCCAACCGGCAACCAAGGATGCCAACAACCCGTTCACTAAAAGCAGGTACGCTACTCTCAACAGCATCATGGACTCGTGCCGTGACGCCTTGCTTTCCAACGGCATCTGGCTTTGTCAGTATCCGATTCCTGCCGAACCGGGATATCTCGGGTTGGTCACGAAACTCACCCATGCGGAGTCGGGGCAATGGCAGTCGAGCCTTGCGGTGGTTCCCCTGCCCAAGGCCGATCCTCAGGGAGTAGGTATCAGCATGACCTATATGCGCAGGTACGCGCTTTCAGCCATGCTTGGCATCGTCACGGAGGAAGATACTGACGGGGAATTCAACTCAGACAGGCTCAACCGACCTCAGAGACAGAAAAACGCCGTAAACGCCCCTCAGAGGGGCAAAACGACTCAGGATGATTCAGGGCAAGCAAAAAAGATTTTATCCGCCTCAAATCGAACGCCAGACGGGCTTTCAAAATTGCCTCATCTGGATGGAATTTCATACGAAATTGTAACGGCACAGGATGGTCGGGAGTGCATCCTCGCCACCGGAAACACGGCAGCGAAAAAGGAACAGCTTTCGGCGGCGGGGTTCCACTGGAACCCTCAACGAAAAATCTGGTGGAAGTATGCGGCATAGCAGAAAGGGCCGTCCTTGATGGGCGGCTCTTTCTGTTTCTGCTATCAGCACGGGAGAAATGGATGGACGGAACAATCAGAAATACGGGAGCGGAAGGGTTGCTAGAAATCCTCTGCTGTGGACTGGAACGGGATGCGGAACAGCGAACGGCGAATCGGCTTGGGGATCGCTCCCGGTATGTTGGGTTATCGGATATCGCCAAGATGCTGGGCTGCCCACGGGCGGCACTGGCTGCCAAACTCTGCCTGCCTGAATACAAAAACGCTGGTGAAGCTCTCAAACATCAACTGCTCCTCCAACGGGGGCACTGGTTCGAGACGGGCGTACACCAAGCTCTCATGAGATATGCCCTCTCTCCCTTGTCCCAATTGGAAATCGAGATTTCACACGAAGATGTGCCTATCAAGGCCCATCTGGATTTCACGCTCATCTCCACACAACCTCAACCCACAGTACGGATTCTGGAAGTCAAATCCACCGCAAAGCTGCCGGCAACGCTTTCTGAGAGTTACGCTATGCAGATTGGCGGTCAGACGGCATTGCTCAAAGCGTATTGGAATCTGCCCGTCTTTAACCTCGTACAGGATACGGGGGAAGTCCTCCACCACAGGACTTTTCTTGAAATCTGTAACGAATGTCTTGGGGTATCCCTTCCTGATGCGTCAGCTTGTGACATTCAAGGGTGGGTTCTCTGTCTCTCCATGTGCGATGCCAAAGCCTTTGGTCCGTTTCTTCCTGAGAATATGGATTTTGCCCGGTGTCTGGATATGGCTTCAGAATTCTGGGAGGCGATGAATGACCTGAAAGAAAACAGGCTGAATCTGAACACAATTCGAACGGCACAGGAACTTGCTCCTCTGTGTCCGTCGTGTTTCTGGAAAGAAGATTGCCCTCGCTTCAAAGGTTCCTCTCATCCAGAATGGGATGCTGCGCTTGCACAGCTTATGGATTTGAAAGTACAGAAAAAATCTCTTGATGAGGCTATCGGCGAACTGGAAGTCCGCTTGAAAGTCGCCTACCAGCTTTCCCATACGGTGAGGGGAGAGAGGATCAACACGGGAAACCATACGTTCCGGGTGATTCCACAGAGTGGGAGAGTCACGCTGGATCGAAAACGTCTGGCTGAGGAACTCAAAAATCTGCTTGGAGAACAGAAAGCACAAACACTCATGGCTCGATGCGAAAAGCAGGGGGAACCTTTTGGGCGGTTGTATGCTGTTCAGACGGCTAACGAGTTTTGATCTATACGGTTTTAAACCGTATCCATTAAGAAGGAGCTATCCCATGACACCCCCTCTCCCCGGACGTTACGATTCGACATCCGTAGCCTTGGATCGACTTTCGGAGGGAACCAAGAAGACTCTTCCCCGGTATCAGGATGGTTCTTCCATACCGCTGGGAAGGCTTGCCGTTTCCAAAACATTCCAGCGACGGCATATTGTTTCTCTGCTTGTTTTTGACGCTCGCTCCGCAATGAGCTTGCGTGGGCGCTCTTGCTTGTTCAGGCTAAAAATGAGCAGGTGCAGCAGTTCTATACCAGATGCATGTTTCAATCGTTCATGACACGCCAATGTACATGTGGATGCACAGAGCACAGGCATTGAAGCTTATCGGCTCTTAGATTTTTATAAAGTTATCTGCAAGAATCCCGGTTTCTCTTCGGAGAAGCCGGGATTTTTTGTTTTCAAAGGAGAAAACCATGAATCAGAATCTGTTCAAGGAGCTGGCCTCCCTCGTCCCGATGCAACTCGATGCCGGGCAGGTTTTTACGGGAATGCCAACAGGGAAGACGGTCAAAGGGTATAAGGATGCATGCTTGTACACCCCATCTATTGATCCGGGCTACATTTTCCACGAATCGGCACGGGATGTGGTCGTCTGGTTCATGCACGACCTTGATCCTCTATATCTGTACGGCCCTACGGGATGTGGAAAGACGACGCTCATTAAGCAGCTTGCCGCACGGCTGAACTATCCCACATTTGAAGTTACCGGGCATGGACGGTTGGAGTTCGCCGACCTGTGCGGTCATATTTCCCTGCAAAAAGGCAACATGGTCTATGAGTACGGCCCATTGCCGCTTGCTATGCGGTATGGGGGAATTCTACTGATCAATGAGATTGATTTGTTATCGCCGGATGTGGCGGCAGGGCTCAACGGCGTTCTGGAAAGAGGTGTTCTCTGCCTTCCCGAAAACGGTGGGGAACTTATCGAACCCAGTCCCATGTTCCGATTCGCATGTACGGCGAACACCAATGGAGGAGGTGATGACACAGGACTCTATCAGGGAACCACCCGCCAGAATATCGCGTGGCTCGACAGGTTTATGCTGTGCGAGGTCGGCTATCCCGCGCCTGAAACGGAAAAAGAACTTCTGTCCCGGCAGTTCCCGAACCTTCCCGAACATATCCTCTCGAACATGGTCAGTTTCGCCAATGAAGTTCGGAAACTTTTCATGGGCGATGCCGACTCCTACGAAAATACCATTGAAGTGACGCTTTCCACCAGAACCCTCATCCGTTGGGCCGATCTTGCCCTCAAGT
>OGXY01000755.1_pt1 | contig 27128 bp, 24 predicted proteins | sample 1576411 | NCBI WGS metagenome assembly OGXY01 (sample SAMEA3541498, study PRJEB24748) | human gut metagenome | biome: human gut; feature: human-associated habitat; material: faeces | place: China | collected 2012 | reverse complement strand
GTATCTGCACTTTATTAATTTTAATCGGATGTTGTTCCATAACAATACGTGTTTTATAAAAGATAATGCAAAGGTATAGCTATTCCTTTAATTGTGTTTTCAAACCAAGAAAAAATTAACAGTCTCTATTAATATATTCCATTTGCTTTTTACCCCAATATACTCTCCCATCCCGATACATATTTATATTTTCCACAAAACATATAATATTGAAGTTGGATAAATCAAAAGATCTACCAACTTATTTAGCATGTTTTTATAATAGTATTATTTTATCAGTGTAAACACTCTTTTTTTATTTTAGCAAACCTAGATTTTATCTCTTCAACCTTTCTCTTCAAATCATTTTGTTTTTCAATATTCTTTTGGAGTAGTTCTTTTTCATCTTTTCCATCTATTAATGTATCTTTGGTTATTACTTCATCTTTATTTATAAAAATAATTCCATTTAATCGACCACACAAATTCAATATACTGAATTGGTCTTTTAAATATAGATTCCCTATATTTCTCATGTAAATAAGTTGACAAGGAATATATTCTATTGGTATATATAACAATGGTATCTTTAATTTAGACAAAGTAAATTCTATACTACCTATGATTCCTGGTTGTAATGACTCTATAGAACGTTTAATGTTATCAATTCTCCTAAAGATACAATTACCTTCATTAATGAGAATCCCTATTGAAAAATATTTATCCTGATATTCATTTTTCAATAAAACGCCTAATGAAGGGAACGTTGATTTTAAATTTATATGCTCAAAATGTGAGTAAACAACAATTTTCTCATTAGACTGACATAGTAATTTTTTAAAAAAAGTCACATTTTCATACATTATACTATCTCTTGCTTGATATCGTCTTTGTTGGTCATCTCCAAGATTAAATGTCATGCCTAAATAATGCTTCAATATTATATATTCATTCGCAGACATTTCATTATGAACATCGGAATATGCAGGTAATAATTGCATGGAAAATTTCTTACCCGATATAGTACTTAACAAATTGAGGCATAAGGTATCAATTGCCAGATTCTGTTTTTTTCTATTTATCTCATAACAATAATTAAAAATAGAACGGATACTTCGTGAAAAAGATGATGAAATATCTATTCCCATCAAAGTTACTTTTTCCTTCGCACTCTTATTATAATCCCTAAGCCAAATTATAAAATCCATCATCTGTTCAGATGAAAAAGAACTAGATTCAATATCCATCATCAAATGTTCTAATAAATACGCATTATCCCCACGGATAAATCTATTAAAAGGTAATATATGTTCTAATGGATACTCTAAAAGAACCAACGTACAATTATTATTAACAATTTGATTTTTAATAAATTGAAATGCAACATTATTAATAGTTGTACTTCCATGAGCCGTTTCCCCCAAAGCTATTATTTGTTTATCTTTCAATTGAGGAATATTATTATATAACAAAGTATTAGAAAAAGACAATGGTATTACATTCGACTTTTCAAACGTATGCAATGGTGATAATGAAGAGATTGGATATGAATCTATATTTTTCCCATCAAGTTTTATTTCTATTTTATCCAACCATAAACTTTGTGGACATATGTGAGGGCTTCCCTCCATTTCAAGGCTAAGAAACAAAAGTTTTGCTTTTTGAAGTGGAAATTGCCCCACTCCAGTATTCCATTTCGCATTTTTAAGTATTGATATCGTATCTGAAAAAAGCACCTTCTCCTGTTCATCCAATACTGAAACTCTTAACCGGGCCATCACCAAGTTCAACGCCTTAGTTGTAACAAAAATTTCAGCCATATTGAAAGTACCATGCGGTAACAATAGAGTTTGTTGTAAAGCTCCTGTTATATCGTTTATGGGGATAGTATCCTTCACATATATTCGATTAATTCTCAAAACTGCATTTTCGAGATTAGAACCAATATCTGAAGAAAGTATTAAAGCACTCTGTGATTTCCATTTTTGTAATTGTTTATTTACTGGAAAATCTAATTCATAAAATGTGGTATATGTATTCTGTTGTCCCTTCATCTGAACAAAAAAGGACAATAAAAATATAAAAATAATAGAAATCTTCATTATGACATTCAATTATATAAGTTAATATTAATAGTATGATCTATATCCTTCTTCACGATCAGACTTTCCATCTTCATACCCTCTTAGCCAATAATATAAATCCATATTAGGTGATCCATCATGATCTCCTGACATACTATATCCAATTTGATTCATTATGTAATAATAAGTGGACCCTGAATATCCTGCACCATATCCCGACTCGTACATTACTTTATGGTTCCCATCAGCATGATATCTATAAAAACTATAACTAGGATTTTTTCCATCAATTATTGTATCTGGATTAGTATATCCCCATCCTTTGACAAATCCTCCATTCCAAGTTCCATTTGCAACCATTTCATAGTATTCTTCTATGGTGTAAGTACTCTGCCCTCCAACAAAAGAATATAAATCATCTTTGTTTATTTGAGACATTCTCTCTGCCAACACATCTAATTTTAATCTTCCAATCTTCTTCATTATCAAATTATTTTTCAAAACAAACAATATTAATTCTAAAACCGAAAACAATAATGATCTATCTGTAAAGCTAATGCTAACGCTCGTTCTATTATTACATCCATATTATAATATTTATATTCTGCCAACCGTCCTCCAAAATATACTCTATCCTGTTGCTGGGCTAATTCACAATACTTATTATACAGTACAACATTCACATTGTTATTTATAGGATAGTAAGGCTCTGCTCCCATCTGATATTCGAAAGGATATTCTTTCGTTATCACAGTATATGGTTGCTGCCCAAACTCAAAATGTTTATGTTCTATAATACGAGTGTAAGGAGTAACTGAATCCGTGTAATTTACCACTGCATTTCCTTGAAAATTAGACGAATTTTCTAATAAACAAGTCTCAAACTTCAAACTTCGGTATTCCAAAGTACCATAGCAGTAGTCAAAATAACGATCTATTTCTCCTGTATATATGATTCTATCTGCTACATTATCAAAATATTCCTTATTAGATAAGTAATCAACTCCCAACAGCACATCGCTCCGTCGTAACATTCTCTCAATGATTGGAGTATATCCCCCAATCGGTATTCCCTGATACCTGTCATTAAAATAATTATTATCAAAAGTGAAGCGTATTGGCAATCGTTGGATGATAAAAGCTGGTAGTTCAGTCGCTGGTCTTCCCCACTGTTTTTCTGTATACCCTTTAATCAATTTTTCATAAATATCTTTCCCCACTAACGATATCGCCTGCTCTTCCAGATTTTTAGGTTCGATAACACCAGATTCCTGTCTTTGAAATTCAATTTTTGCTAAAGCGTCTATCGGTGTGGTCACTCCCCATATTTGATAAAATGTATTCATATTAAAAGGCAGGCTATAAAGTTCACCTTTATAATTAGCCAATGGAGAATTTGTGTATCTATTAAATTCTGAAAATGAATTAATATAATCCCAAACAGTTTTATTATTTGTATGAAAGATATGAGCACCATATTTATGAACGATAATATCCCTGACTTTTTCAGTATATACATTCCCCCCAACATGGCTACGTTTATCTATAACCAAGCATGAACGTGAACTTCGTGTTAACTGTTCGGCGATAACAGAACCATATAGTCCACAACCTATTATTAAATAATCATATCGCTTCATCATATCTATCATTTAACATTTGTTCATCCTTTATGATTTATCTATCTAATTCTGGTAAAATAATAACTATTATGTCCATGATAGCAATTATGATGGCTTCTATTAGGAATCTCTTTTTACCTACCTCTCCTTTAATACCTCCTCCGTTTTATCCAAACCAGAATAAAAATCAATATTCGCATAATAACACAAATACCTCCAAAAATAAAGTGTCAGAAACATTCGTACATCCCGATCCGTTTTGAAATCACTGCAAATATGATCCCTATTTGTGGCAATCATCTCCCATAATACTGGTGATGGAATATTGCCGGTCATATCTATCAGTTCCCGAATAGTTTTCATTGCAGGATGCGAAGCATGCTCCAGCTCCCTTTGCTTATAAGTAAATCCACTGACATTCATCTTAAATGGAAGAACTACATTTTCCACTTGTGCTCTGCCATATACATACTGTGCGGAATCTGTAATAAAACTGACACTACGAGAATCTTTCAGATTCATTTTTTTCAAAATCTCACGGAATTCATCCGTTCCTCCATACTCTGATATTGAAACACCTTCCGGCACGTACACCCCACAGGAATCATTTAAATCAACGCCATCCAAAAAGTAGGAATAGAGCCAGCCTGAATAGAGTTTCTTATTAATTTTCTTTAATCGACCCTTATCAACTTCTAATAAATAATTGAAATGATATTTCTCCAAACCCTTTACTAATAAGTCTAGAGCATCTTTTTGACCATAATTTTTTTCCAACGTTTCTTGAAAAAAACTCATCATTTCTGATTCTAGTGAAGTTACTTCATTTTCCTTATTCTGACCACAAGCAGAAAATACAATAAGTTGAAACAACAATATAAAACAATACTTCATATTAATACTGATTTTTAAATTATAATGAAATGTCTATTATTATCTTCTATACGACTACTTCTTAATTTTTAGCGATAATTAGGGTATCCTACTGCATCCAACAGTGCCATATAAGTATTATAATCCTTTGTTTGAAGGCGAAGAGCAGTTCCCCCTTCATCATATTTTATTTGTATTTCATAATTATTATAATCTGAATCCTGGACTAGATTAGACGTAGCTAAGGAAAATACTTGTCGATAATTATTTGCTGCAGCTGTTCCATTAACTACCGTCCACTGCACCTCCTGTCCATTATAGGAAAAATAATTACTTCTAATGGCTCCACCTTGTCCCCATCCCGTTGAATTATAATCCACCAAATCTCTCATATCACCTACATGATTAACAAAATATTGACGCATTGCATTGATTACTCCTTCGCCTATTTGACTGTTATCTTGAGTAAAATTAATTCTACTATAGTTATCACTCCCTCCTCCATAGGAATGATAACCATAAGAATTAAAGTAACTATTATGTCCATGATAGTAATTATTATGATTAGGATTATAGCTATGACCAGAATATCTATTCGCATCATCAGGCCAACCAACACCATGTCCGGAAGGATGATAACTACCCGCATAGTTATAACGATTCGAATATATATAAACTTGAGGCGTTACCCATCCCATACCATATACAAAGCCACCATTCCAATGACCGGAGTACATCATAGAGTCAAACTCCTCCTGTGTATAGGGATCAGTTGAAGATCCTGAACCACCACCTACAAATGTTTTTTGAGATGCTTTATCTATTACAGAACTATCACCTTGTAGTTCAAATAAACTAAATCGACCAACTTTTTTCATTATACTTCTATTTTAATATATTCAATTAATTGTAATAGTTTCAGACCATTTCCATTTCTCACTTATAGTACCTCCCAATCCAAGACCTTCACCTCGATCACACAGGAATCATTCTTCAATCCCCCATGCTTTAATTATCGAGTCTGCTTGAGCTTTACTTACGCTTTGATCTCCATGAGAATTATCAAGTAGACAATACCATCCCACTGTATCAGCATTAAAAGCAATTCCACCTAATGGACCGGAACGAGCCGAACGGTAAAAATAGGCAACATGAAGGCGAATTTTATGACATCCATCTACAGTTTCGTATTCTTCTCCATTACAATATGAATCTATTTCACAATAAAGACTATCATCATTATAATTCACTTGTTTGCCAGTATGATATGGATAGGGCTGCTTTTCTTTAGGTCCCCAAGCTGTTGCACCATCCCATGTATAGGGTATCCAACTAGAATCCAATAATACTATTCCCAAACTATCTCTTACTGGATTATGTTCAACACCATAACAGGCAGGATAGATTGTCTTGGGTGCACGATGTAAACAGCCAGAAAATAATGATAATAACAAGAAAAGATAAATCAGATTTTTCATATTCAATCAATTAAAATAGTTTCAGACCACTGCCATTTCTCACTTATAGTACCTCCCAATCCAATACCTTCATCCCGCTCATACAGAAATCATTTTTCAATTCCCCACACCTTAATGATTGAGTCCGCTTGTTGCTTTGAAATGAATTCAGTTTGCACACTTTCATGTCCGTCATCACGTGTATAACGAAAATCCCACCCCAAAATATCATTTTCTTTTCGATGAAAGATATTCTTTTCATCATATCTACTAGAGAGATAATAAAACATAATAGCAAGCCGTTCTGATGTTAATATCCCAGTATTTACATTTTCATACACATCCATCTCCATCGAAAGAATATTATCAAAATAGCAAACTTGCTTCATTATATACTGTACTTTAGTCTTATCAATACTAGGATTTATCCATCTTGTATAATATGGTTCCGTATGTCCTATTCTCCATCCTGAATCCAACAAATTAATACCTAATGTTTCACGTGTAAAATTAAAGTCAACTCCATAACATACCGGTGATTCTCTAAACAGACATCCCTGCAATAAAAGGGATTGAACAAAAAGCAAACAAATACAAGTCTTTCTCATTACACTTTAATATTATAACAATGAATTAGTTAATTGAAGCTACTTCAGACCACTGCCATTTCTCATTTATAGTACCTCTTAAGCCAATGCCTTCATCCCCCTCACACAGAAATCATTCTTCAATCCCCCATGCTTTAATTATTGAATCTGCTTGAGCTTTAGATACACTTTGTCCTCCATGCGAATCATAAAATCGACAAACCCATCCTACAGTATCTGCATTAAAAGCAATTCCACCTAATGGACCGGAGCGAGCTGAACGGTAAAAATACACAACATACAAATAAACTAAATTTAATCCATCTACTGTTTCAAATTCTTCTCCATTACAATATGAATCTGTTTCACAATAAAGAGTACCATTATTATAATTTACTTGTTTGCCCGTATGATATGGATAGGGCTGTTTTTCTTTAGGTCCCCAAGCTGTAGCACCATCCCATGTATGGGGCATCCAGCTAGAATCCAATAATACTATTCCTAGACTATCTCTAACTGAGTTATATTCAACACCATAACATGCAGGATAGATTGCCTTAGGTGTACGACGTAAACAACTAGAAAACAGTGATAATAACAAAAAGAAACAAACCAGATTTTTCATATTCAATCAATCATAATAGTTTCAGACCACTGCCATTTCTCACTTATAGTACCTCCTAAGCTAATGCCTTCTCCCGCCCACACAGAAATCATTTTTCAATTCCCCACGCTTTAATTATTGAATCCGCTTGTGCTTTACTTATATTAGTACTACCAGGAGAATTATTAAATAGACAATACCATCCCACTGTATCAGCATTAAAAGCAATTCCACCTAACGGACCAGAGCGAGCTGAACGATAAAAATACACGACCTGTAAACGAACTTTATTATATCCATCTACAGTTTCAAATTTTTCTCCATTACAATATGAATCTATTTCACAATAAAGGCTATCATCATTATAATTCACTTGTTTACCCGTATGATATGGATAGGGCTGCTTTTCTTTAGGTCCCCAAGCTGTAGCACCATCCCATGTATCAAATGCCACCCAGCTAGAATCCAATAATACTATTCCTAAACTATCTCTTACTAGATTATGCTCAACGCCATAACAGGCAGGATAGATAGTCTTGGGTGCACGACGTAAACAACTAGAAAATAATGATAATAACAATAAAAAATAAATTATACGTTTCATATTCAATTAATTGTAATAGTTTCAGACCATGTCCACTTTTCACTTATAGTACCTCCTAATCCAACACCTTCACCTCGATCACACAGAAATCATTCTTTAATCCCCCATGCTTGAATTATCGAGTCTGCTTGAGCTTTACTTATATTAGTACTGCCAGGAGAATTATCCAATAGACAATACCATCCCACAGTATCAGCATTAAAAGCAATTCCACCTAACGGTCCAGAGCGAGCTGAACGATAAAAATACGCAATATGTAAGCGAACTTTATGATAGCCATCTACAGTTTCGTATTTTTCTCCATTACTATACGAATCTATTTCACAATAAAGACTATCATTATTATAATTCACTTGTTTGACGGTATGATATGGATAGGGCTGTTTTTCTTTAGGTCCCCAAGCTGTAGCACCATTCCATGGATCAGGTACCCAACTAGAATCTAATAATACTATTCCTAAACTATCTCTAACAGAGTTATATTCAACGCCATAACATGCAGGATAGATTGTCTTGGGTGCACGACGTAAACAACTAGAAAATAATAACAACAATAAAAAATAAATTATATGTCTCATATTCAATTAATTGTAATAGTTTCAGACCATGTCCATTTCTCTGTTATAGTACCTCCCAATCCAAGACCTTCACCTCGATCACACAGGAATCATTCTTCAATCCCCCATGCTTTAATTATCGAGTCTGCTTGAGCTTTACTTACGCTTTGATCTCCATGAGAATTATCAAGTAGACAATACCATCCCACTGTATCAGCATTAAAAGCAATTCCACCTAATGGACCGGAACGAGCCGAACGGTAAAAATAGGCAACATGAAGGCGAATTTTATGACATCCATCTACAGTTTCGTATTCTTCTCCATTACAATATGAATCTATTTCACAATAAAGACTATCATCATTATAATTCACTTGTTTGCCAGTATGATATGGATAGGGCTGCTTTTCTTTAGGTCCCCAAGCTGTTGCACCATCCCATGTATAGGGTATCCAACTAGAATCCAATAATACTATTCCCAAACTATCTCTTACTGGATTATGTTCAACACCATAACAGGCAGGATAGATTGTCTTGGGTGCACGATGTAAACAGCCAGAAAATAATGATAATAACAAGAAAAAATAAATTATACGTTTCATATTCAATTAATTGTAATAGTTTCAGACCATTTCCATTTCTCTGTTATAGTACCTCCCAGTCCAATTCCTTCACCTCGCTCACAATTAGGAATAATACCATCATGATATGAATGTTCGTGAGAAACTCGTAAACGCGTAGCAGATTCCCAACCTGAATCATTCGAAACCTCATAATTTAATTGATAAGTTCCATCATGATTATTAACTATCTCCACTTTTGTTTTATAAGATCCTAAAAATGAGGTTGCCGTGTTCATAGTCATTATTCCATCAAAAAACTCATCAACATCATAGCTCCAAATCTTATCTAAAGCCGAATAATCATTATTCCGAATACGCTCTATAGCTTCGTCGCGTGCTTGTAACACCCCCTCTTGAGTTTGCAGATCCTTGGTTGTTTCAGCATCTTCTGTAAAAGCAATAATCCAATTACCATTTTCATCTCTACTTATATTCGATGTTTCCAACTCAAACATCCAAATATTAAACAAATCCTCCCAATCCATCTTATCAGGATCATCTTCTACTATTGGCTTTACATAATCTCCCAGTTCACTCATATACGATCTCACAGTATCTATAGAACCAGGATGTTGCTGCATGAAAGAGCTCATTTTTTCATAAAGCTCATGTGCTGTTTCTGCTGACCCTGCAATAAGACTTGAAAGAGACTTCTTCAGATAACTTTTTAAGTCATCTAAAAAAGAGGTAGTACTATCTACTATATCACTTCCACCTCCTCCGCCACCTGAAAAATGATAGCCATAGGAACCCTGATAACTATAATGATTAAAATAGCCATTATGTCCCCAATTGTTATTATGATTCGAATTATAATTAGTATGATTATAATAGCTATTATGACCTGGATACCCATCTGTATTACCACCACCATTGTGCCAACCACCACCAGGCCAAAATGGATTACTACCACCACCATTGTGACCAGATGGATAATAACCACCTGAATAATTATAACTATTCGGATATATATTAACTTCCGGTGTTACCCATCCCATGCCATATACCCAACCACCATTCCATTGGCCGCTATTAATTAAATAACCAAACTCTTGTGGTGTATAAGAACGACCACCTATTAAGGTCTTTTGAAATTCTTTATCTATAACTGAATTATCATCTTGCAGTTCAGACAAACTAAATCTACCAACTTTTTTCATTCTATTTTTATTTTATTATTAAATTCAGTCCTAAAACAGAAAACTGGCTATTGATATCATCCAAATCAAACGAATAGTCCAGCATTTTTTGATCAACATATTTTTCTATAGCCTCTATAGAATATTCCAAAGAAGTTATGTCATATACAAAGCACCACCACAAACCATTATTCCATTCCTCTATGTTAAAATCATCCATATTTATGCCGGATAATAATGAACTCAAGCGAGACTGATCATCAGTGCTAATTTCTTTCGGAACTAAAGATAGAATGTACTTCAACAATAGGATATCAGAAAATTGATAATATCTCTTTTCTAGTGCATTGACAGAAAGGCGCAACAAATCTTTTTGTAATTGCAATACATTTTCTTTATCAATATTATATTTCATCAATTGATTATAAACTAAAAACATGGAATTCAAAAGTGAAAGCTTTGGCTCAAACTTTTTCCTTATTATTATTTTCCACATAAAAGAGATACCTGTATCTATAATATTCGTAATCCACTTCTCCTTCTGCTCTACACTGCATAATGGCAGACGTGAAAGTAAATATGCTCCGGAAGAGAAAACTGGAATTGTAGATGTCGTTTCCTTAAATAAAACGTCTTCAGAACTATCCAATAACTTTCTGTCTAAATCCTGCAAAATATTATCAATATTACCCTCTATAAAATGATTCCGTAATAGATAACTCAACCCAATGCCTACGCTTGCACTCCCGTCAATCATACTAAATGAAATTCCCGGCTTAAATTGAGTATATATTCTATCTATCAATGTATCTGCCATCTTTTCATATACAGAGTTACCAGAATATCTGGCATACTCGTATAGAAAAATAGTAAGTCCCATTCTACCTTTAAACAAACCTATTTCTGTTGTATTATCTAAATTGGCAATTACTGTATTTGCGATTTTCCGTAATATATCATTCATATTTCTTTTTATTTATAGCTTTCCTAAATAATGAAATTAATTCTGGCACATAATAATCAAAACAGAATTTCTTTCTATTCGCAAGAACATTATTTCTTAGAATTTCTATCGCATCTGTATTCTTCAACTTATTTGATAAATCATAAAAGTCACTGAAAAACAAACCTATATCCAGCTTTCTCAAATATTCTTCAGCTGCTACTATATTTCCGGAATTATCAATTTGTATAATAGGTAAACCTGCCGAGGCATAAGTACTGATTCTTGCAGGCATATTCAAATCATCCCAAGTTGCTTTTAACAAATCCCCTCCATTACTACTACGCACGCAATGCATCCAGCCTGCATCATATTGAGAAAGTTCTTTTGTCCAGTCGGCAGGAGAACAATGTGAATGAAGATGGAAATAATTCGGATATTTTATTTGAAAACATTTTAATTGTTTAGCTCGCGAAGCATGATAATTCTCGGTATAGAGATGAATATGAATCTTATTATCTGCTAGAATTTTCAGTTCTCTATCAGAAATACCAATCATTCTCCCTGTAACGACCGTGTGTACCTCTCCATCCTTGGCAGACAATTTCGAAGAAAAATTATCTTTAAAATATTCTTCTTTGGGTAAATCCCCATCCATCACAAATGATAGTCCCACCGTAGGAATAAACTGTTCAAACCATTGTTTCACAACATCATTCAAGAATATTTTTACAGTAGAATGTACATATAAGTAAATTAATTTATTCCAATTTCCTCCACGCAAAGAAACAAAAGGCCCTTCTTTAAAATGCCAGACAAAAGGTATATCCGGGAAAGCTCTTAAAACCTTATATGCCCATGAAACAGCCTCCCAATTTAATAGAGCATAAATTACATCCGGTTGTACTCTTTCTATTTCTTCCTGCCAGTTATTATTAGACAAGTCTTCTATATGTCCAAAAGGTAAATGCCCTACAGTAGCAAAGCTACAATTAGGATGAGGAATCCATAATCCATATAATTTATGTCCAGCCTGTTCTAATGCAAAAATTCGTTCGGGATTATAGGCTAATTCTCCTACAATTAATATCTTTAATGAATCTTGGGCTACAGGAACCAGCTCTCTAAAATTACTATATAATTCTTCTTCGTCAAGATATTTTTCCTTTGCAATTCTAAGCTTTACTGGAGACTGAATCTTATAGAAACTTCTAGCCTTATTCAGACCTCCACTATACTTCTCACTTATAATAGAGTGACGTTGAAATGGATGGGAAGTCCAAAAACAAGAAATTTTGTCAGTTCTTACAAATGCTCCGTAAGGTGTAAGCTTTCTCCAATACATAGCAAATAAATCATCACTAAGCCATTCATTACGTTCAACCCAGCGTTCCTTTACCTTTTTATGTGCTGTTTGAACAAGTTGCATTGCAAAGCCTCTGCGAGTGCCACTACTTTCTGTATCATGAGCACCAAATAAAGTGTCCCTTACATCATATCGTACACCTGTATATACAAGTTCTACGTCATCATCACCATCAAAAGACGATTTAATAGTTTCTAAGTGATTCTCGAAATAATAATCATCAGAAGGCAAATAAGCTATTAAATCGTACTTAGCAATTTCGAGTCCCTGATTCAAAGCATAGCCTAATCCTTGGTTAGTCTCATTTTTTATATATACGACTCTTTCATCAACTAAAAAATCAGAAATAAATATTTCCGTCTCATCTGTGCAACCATCATTAATTATAATCAGTTCCCAATTCGGATAAGTCTGTTTGTGCAGGCTAAGAATTGCTCGCCTAATAAAAGATGCCTGATTGTAGGTAGGCATTATTACCGAAAAGAATGTATTCATAATATATTGTGTGTTTTAGTACTCGCAAAGGTCACTTAAAGTTGCTGGAAATAAGGAAAATATATATCCAAAAAAGGACAAAATCAGCCCATTATGATATAAATATGCCCGAAAAGAGCAGTGCAAAAAAAAATAATGAACTTATGAGCAGTATTTTTCCTTTATTGAACAATACTTTTCCCTTTTTCATATCGAAATACTCTTCCTTTGTAACAGTCAAATACAAGACTGTATTTATAATGGAAACACACGAAGAAAAAAAAGAAGAAGCTATACAACGTAGCGAAGAAGTACAAACAATAATAGATAGAATGCCTACGAGAGGAGCAACTTACGCAATAGGGCTTACATCATTATTAGTTACTATTATTATCTCATTAGGATTTATTATAAAGTATCCAGACACTGTAGATGGACAGATTTCCATCACAGCTCATTTAGCACCAATTAAGCTGGTTGCCAATGCTTCCGGCAAATTACATCTTATATGTAAAGATAGAAATTCTATCAATGAAGGACAGATAATAGCTTACATAGAAAATGAGGCAAATTATAGGGATGTTTTATTACTAGATTCTCTATTAATGATTCATAATAATAACCTTGAAGACTTTCCTTCTGTGCCTGAATTGATTTTAGGAAGCATTAGCTCTGCTTTCAATTCTTTCAGTATTGCCCATTCGCAATATTACCGGGCATTGCATTCCGATATTTACAAAATAATGTGCAACAGCCTCCAACAACAAAATATGATTAATGCTGACATTATAAAAAATTTAGATAAAGAACTTCTTTTAAAAGAGAAAAAACTAAAAATTGAAGGGGAACTACTAAATAGAGACAGTACATTAAATCAAGTAAAAGCTATTAGCACACAAGAGTATAATCGTCAACAAGGTTCCTACTATGACCTGCAAAGTGTATACAAAGAGCTACAGAGCAGTAGACTATCCCATATGGCTCAAATAAGAAGAAACGAACAACAAATACAACAGTATATATTAGAAGAACAAGAAAAACTGGAAAAATTAAAAGAAGACTTATCTGCCTGTAAATTTCAATTAACAAATATAATATATACCTGGAAAAAGCAATATCTTCAAATAAGCCCATTAGATGGACAATTAGAATACTTAGGATTTTGGAGAGAAAATTACTTCGTACAAAATAGACAAGAACTCTTTTCCATACTTCCCAATCAAAATGAGATCGTAGGGGAAGTAATTGTACCTTCATTCGGCATTGGTAAAGTAAAAATAGGACAAACAGCCAATATAAAGGTCAGTAATTATCCATATATGGAGTATGGATTAATTAAAGGAAAAGTCAGTTCTATATCACGTATATCCAATAAAATAGAACAATCATCCACTGACGCCACTAAAGAAGGCAATGTTTATCGGGTTCTCATTTCCTTTCCTGATGGTTTGAAAACAAACTTCGATCAAACTCTTGATCTTGATTTTGAGTCACATGGGACAGTCGAAATTATAACAAGGCCCAAACGGCTTATAGAAAGACTTTTTGATAATCTAAGAGCTAATATTGAACAATAATCATTCTAAATAATACTATATAATGATATTACACAGATTTCCCGTCGATTATCAGATGGACTCACAAGATTGCGGCCCGGCTTGCTTAAAAATCATAGCCAAATATTTCGGACGATTCTATTCATTACAATACCTAAGAGACAGATGTGGTATTACTAAACAAGGGGTTTCACTGGAGAATCTTAGCACCGGTGCCGAAAGTCTCGGATTACGCACATTAGCCATTAAATGTACATTAGATGATATCATCAATAAAATCCCTTTTCCTGCTATCCTCTTTTGGAGAGATTCACATTTCATTGTAGTTTATCATGCCAATAAAAAATACATTTGGGTTTCTGACCCTGCCAAAGGACGTATCAAATATACACATGAGGACTTCAAAGCCGGATGGTATAAAAAAGGAGAAACTCTAGGCGTTCTTTTAGCAATAGAACCCACAATTGATTTCAAGAGGAGCAAAGTTGAAAAAGAAATAGAGAAAAATAGTTTTATTAGTATCCTACGTTACTTCATCCCATACAAAAACAGCTTCGCAACTATATTTTTCATTATGCTCGTAGTTACCCTTTTACAAGGGATGTTACCTTTCATATCCAAAGCAGTTATAGATGTAGGTATCAAGTCGTCAGATATAAATTTCATAAATATGGTATTAATTGGAAATATTAGTATACTTGTAAGTATTACCATATTTAATGTCATACGTGATTGGATTCTGATGCATATCACTTCACGAGTGAACATTGCCCTGATATCCGATTATTTAATAAAGCTCATGAAACTTCCGGTTACATTTTTCGAGAATAAACTTTTAGGAGATATTTTGCAACGAGCACGAGACCATGAACGTATTCGGAATTTCATAATGAATAATTCACTATCTTTGATATTCTCGATTCTGACATTTATCATATTCGGAATTATATTGTTAACCTACAATCCGATTATCTTTTATATATTCTTAGGAGGTTCTATTCTATACGTCGCTTGGGTATTATTATTTCTTCGTATCAGAAAAAGACTGGATTGGGAATATTTCGAACTAGTATCTCAAGATCAAAGCTATTGGGTTGAAACGGTGTCTGCCATCCAAGACATCAAAATTTATAATTACGAAAGATACCGGAGATGGAAATGGGAAGAGATACAAGCCCGACTTTACAAAGTGAACAAGAGAGTCTTAAATATCACCAATATGCAGAAACTGGGAGCACAGTTTATTGCGAATATAAAAAACATGGCAATTGTATTTTTTTGTGCAAGCGCAGTAATTAAGGGTGATATTACATTCGGCATAATGATATCCACACAATTCATTATTGGTATGTTGAATGGTCCGTTAACTCAATTCATAAGCTTCATTGTTTCTGCCCAATATGCCAAAATCAGTTTTTTACGTATGAATGAAATAAAACAACTAAAAGATGAAGAAGAGTTACTTTCAATAGGAACTACTTCTATTTTACCAGAAAAAAGGGATATTACATTATCAAATATCATTTTTCAATATAGTCCAAACTCACCGGTAGTACTAAAAAATATTTTTCTAACTATCCCACAGAACAAGATTACAGCCATTGTCGGAGGAAGTGGAAGTGGCAAATCAACTCTACTTAAATTGTTAGTCAGACTCTATAAGCCAACCGCTGGGGAAATCAAAATGGGAAATATGAATATAGCAAGTATCAATCTACATACTTGGCGTAACATGTGTGGAGTAGTTATGCAAGACGGAAAATTGTTTAATGACACCATTTTAGCCAATATAGTGTTGGATGACGAGCATATTGATTATGAACGTTTACACAAAGTGTGTAGAATGGCTCAAATTGCAAAAGAAATAAATGGTATGCCCAAAGGATACGAAACTATGATAGGCGAAAGAGGAAGAGGAATAAGCGGAGGACAAAAGCAACGGTTACTAATAGCACGTGCTTTATATAAAGAACCTGATTTCTTATTTTTAGATGAAGCTACCAACTCATTAGACGTCATTAATGAAAAAAAAATTGTAGAAGCTCTGAATGCTGCATTTAAAGATAGGACTGTTATTGTTGTAGCGCACAGACTTAGTACAATACGAAATGCAGATCAAATAATAGTGCTACACCAAGGAAGAATAGCTGAAATAGGTAATCATGAAAATCTGATGACAAAAAAAGGAGAATATTTTAAGTTGGTTTCTTCACAATCATAATAATAGAACTCATTCAAACTAAAAATACACTTATATGATTCGCAAATGGATAACATTACTGATAATATGTATTCCAATACTATTACATGGACAAACCTATCAAATATCATTGGAGCAAGTGTTGAATGAATGGTGTCTATCCTCACCATCCGCTCATAAAGTCGAATTATCTTACAAAAACGCTATACTAAGATTTGAAAACTACAAGAAAGGATTTTTACCATCTCTCTCATTCTCGTTGAGTCCTATAAACTTTAACCGTTCACAAAAACTCATGCAAAACTCGACAAATGGAAACTATTCTTATGTTGAAGATTACTCAAATAGTAGCAATACAGGAGTGACTATCCAGCAAAAAGTTGGTATTACAGGAGGTGAATTTAGTATTAGTTCGAGATTAAATTATCTCCGCGAATTCTCCGGAAACAAAGAACGTTTCGGTACAACCCCACTTATTATTAACTACTCTCAATCTTTTATTGGAGGTCTTCACAATTACAAGAAACAGCGCAATATAGAGTATGCACAATATAATAACTCATTAAAACAATATTGTTCAGAAATAGCAGATATCCAGACACAAGCAGTAAATTTGTTCATGAATTTATTTTCAAGCAAGCTCGCAACAGATTTATCACATAAAAATCTCCTTATCTCGGATTCACTACTTATTATCAGCAAAGCCCTACTTGACAATGGGCATTTCACAGAATACGAATACCATCAAATGGAATTACAGCAGCTCAATAATAAGTATACATTTGAAAATTCTTCTAAGAATTTTCAAAAAGCATTGAGAAAACTCACTGCTTTTTTAGGCAAACCTGAATGGGTTAATCAAAATATTGAAGTTTTGACTCCACTGTTTAATCTCCCTATTAAAATAGATGAAAGACTTGCATCATTATACGCGCGCCGAAACAGCCCATTTGCTTTAGCACAAGAACAAAAAAGATTAAAAGCAGAACAAACATTGTTTACAGCAAAGCTAGATAATCGTTTTAATGGAAATATTAATATAAGTTATGGATTAAATCAGCATGCCGACCATTTCGTAGATGCTTACAAAAAAACAGACTGTACACAAAATATTATGATAGGAGTCCAAATTCCAATCTTCCAATGGGGAATCAATCGGAATAAGATTCAAATGGCGAAGAATAACTATCAAAACAGTATAATAGAAATTGAACAAGCAGAAGTTGAATTTGATAATAATATAAAAGATATGGTAGAGAGCTATAATTACAATATAAATTTGTGGTTTGTTGCAACGAAAAGCTACCAACTCTCACAAGAGCAGTTTATACTTTTAAGTCACAAGTTTAATTCCGGAAAAGTTTCTGCTTACGAACTGGCATCAGCTCAACAAGAACAATACAATGCCATGCAAAAATATTATAATTCTATACAGAATGTATGGAATACCTTTTGTATTCTACGAAAGACTACTTTATATGATTTTATTAAACAGATAGAACTTAAAGAGTTGTTCTTTCAAACATACTGATAACTATTTTTATTAAAACTACAAACTTAAAAAATCATGAGACTTACTTCCGTTAACTACTCAACCCCTTACTTAGGGAACTTTTTTTGTGAAATAGATAACTACAATCTTGCATTTGTCGCAATTTCTAAAAATGCAATCACCTATTTACAAAGCATAGCTATTTATGCTAAAACCGGCTATATTATGCATAGTGAAGACAGAACACACGATTGGTTCGGTGGCTGTCCACAAAGCGGTTTCTTGTCTCCTTATGATGCTTACAAACAAACACGAGGCAAAGAAGTTATCAAGTTCGCAGTTTGGAGAGATCCGGTAGAGCGCCTAGTATCATGCTACAAATACTTTTGTTTAGAGAAATGGTATCGACATTATTTCCATTTCTTAGATTTATATAGAGAACCCACTTTTGATCATTTTATGATGTTTGTCAGATTTGAATTAGACAAGAAATGTATTATTCTTCAAGATGAACATATACGTAAACAATCTGATTTTTACTCTCCAGACGATGTTGACTTTATTGTACCAATAAAAAAACTGGATACATTTCTACAGAAATACAATGTTCCTATACAATATGGACTCAAAAACTCAACACATGTTGACTTTAAGCTAGATAACGAAGAGTATATCAATGAGATCCGTGAACTATATAAGGCTGATTATGAGATACTAAATTCAACAAAATACATATAATATCTTGTACCACATTAACTGCCACGAATAATATCCTAAGTAGTTAATGTGGTATTAATAAAATTTCGTTTGGTTTATCCATTTCGCAACATATTCAAATACCTCTAACTCATATTTAGGATTCGATTCACTAGGTTTATGATGTGATAATCGCTTTATAAAGAACGGAATCTTACGCTCCACTTTAAAAAAGTCATGGTCCACACTGTCAACTGCCATTATTTCACAATTTTCTTTTTGGTACCTTTTAATAATACTTTCTAAACCCATCAAATTTTTCGCATAATCTAAATTGCCATCCATTTTCCCATAAATAACTAAAATCGGACAAGATAGCTTTGAATAATATAGTTCCGGATTATATTTAATAAATGATACAATCCGAGGTCTTGTATACCATTGAGTTATCAATTGACAATATTCCTCTAACGATTGTTTCCCAAACATTCTTTCCTTGTCTTTAATTGAAGTATAATATTTGTGGGCCTTTTTTCTTATTTGTGTAAGCATTGAATCCAAAGAACTACATTCATTTACAATATATGGATATTCTTTCAAAGCAAATAACATATTTTGTTTTACATCATCTGGTATTTTGTCATTCAGATTTAGTGGCATACTCGTTTGATCATAAACAATATCTGCTCCCATCATCCCAAGCGCAGATAAACAAACAATAAAACGAATCTCCTTATTTCTAGATGCTTCAATAGATACTACAGCAGTTCCTTCACTATGGCCCAACAAACCAATATTACTATTTTTAAAACGTACATCCTTTCTTATAGCCTGCACAGCTTTACGCACATCATCAGTCTGATCAAACATAGTAATAGTTTCTTCTTTCGAAGAATATGATTTATCCATATATGCTCTATTATCAAAACGAAGGGTCACAATCCCATTCTTACTTAGCACATCAGCTATAGTAGAAAATAGGCCATAGTAATCATGTGGTATAGGCAAAGGAGGAGTTACGAGTACAACAACACTTGTAGATGAACTCAAGTTTTTAGGAACAGTAAGTATTCCTTTTAAAACACTCTTGCCTTGCGCATCAAAAAACGAAAAGTCTTCTGATACATAAAGCAAAGAATCAGAAACAATATCCAAAGGTAATTTGGCGTACAAACATTGAGCACTCCAAAAGCAAAATAATAATAATAAAACTTTCATCTTTAAATAATAACAAATTTCAGGAATTACGGAAGGAAATTCAGAAACTTATTGATTCCAAACAGTTTAGTAATAATATCCTTGATCATATAATACATGTTCCCCTCTTTGAGTAGCATCTTGCTCATACCAATATGTCGAATTGTAACCCAATCTGAACTAACGCTGATTCCCGGAAACCATACAAATTTACCATTATCACCACAAAATAAGGTACCACCTTCTACTTCATACAGATATCCTCCATAAATTCTCCATGTATTGTTTCCACCTAAATATTCGTGTTGTTCTGCTTTTGTTAAAGTATCCATTCTTCCTTCTAATTCGCTCAATCTAAGTCTTCCTACTTTTTTCATAATAAATATATTTAAAGTTTACAATTGTGTTTCATATAAATAACGGCAATTTACAAAAAAAATAGATATCCAATTAAATATAAACAAAATAATTAATTTTAATCGGATGTTGTTACATAACAATACGTGTTTTATAAAAGACCGGCTAAAGTAGCTAATTATGATTATATCGAACTGACGTTAAAAATAGGTCGTTTTTATACGGAAATAACCCAAAATACTATCGCTGACAATAACTCGTCAATATGCAGCTTTTATCTCTTTCTCTTGCTTATATTATTTTTTCAATTGCCTAACGAATTATCGTTTGACAGTTGTTGAACGAATGCTTGACAGATGTTGAACTATCGCTTAACAATTGTCAAGCGAAAACTCCTTAGGCAATGAAATAACTATTAATAGGTAAAGGATCGCTTAAAAATAACTAATAAAATCATTAGTGGTAATTGATTCCAAACGGTACGGTTATAAATTTATTCCATATCATTATATTTTAGACATGATAAGATTATCATTGAAATATATTTCAACATATACATTCCTACGATAGAAGTGTCAAAAATAAAAGAGACGAACAATTTCCTCAATTAAAGTTTAGGACTTTATCAGTCGATTCGTTTCTCGGTGAGAAACACTTCGTTTCTCTGTGTCGAAAAGGTTGTTTCTCGGTGAGAAACGGGTCGTTGGTTTTAAAGGAATCTATCGAATAGTAACTATCTGGATAACAGTATCTTACAAAACAATGTTATCTATCAGAAATACATAGGAGTTTTATTGACATTTTTTTTGCAACATCATTTATTTCTATTGTATCTATTACTGTGATAATATTTACATTAGAACTAAAATATGGCATTTATAAAAGAATCTGTTTCATTCCTTTCCGTACCGAATAAATCTATTTTTAAGGATGTGATTGTCCTGAATCACCCCCCCAATTTTCAGACTGCGCCAGCAAGCTCTCTCATACATAAAAATGGAAATCCTCTTTCAATCTATCACCACTCTGTAAATACGATGAATAAAGAGTTTCAGAACGATGGTGATAGGTTGAAAGAGGTATTGACAAAATCAATAGGGAGAGAAAGAATTATACTTCCTCTACAATTTTCCAATCACCAATACTTCTTGTCGCACTATCGAAGTTAACTCCTACTTTTACAACTTTCCGATGATCAGGCTGATAAGGAATAATATACCCCTTACTATTTATTTGCTCCAGTGCTTCCTCCGGAGTTCCATCTACCTTAAATTCAAAGACATAAATGGCATCTTGCATCTTTACTACCACGTCTGCCCGTCCGATTGCACTTTTCACCTCTGTATCTACATACTGCCCCATCAAACGGAACAACAAATAGAAAATTGTCTGATAATGTTTTTCCTGCTTATTTTCCAAATCATTGGGAATTGAAGCAAAGAAAGACCTTATTCTCTCCAGACATTCGGTCAGTTTTCCGGCACGCAAATCCTTGATAAAAGAGACTACATAAAAGGTATTCTCACGGGCAGGTAAATGCACATACGCGGGCATAAGAGATTCTATGAATCCTTTCCGCACTTCTTTGTTAGGATAAGCCAATGTGTAGAGTTGGAACTCCGGATCATATCCCTTGATGGTAAGATAGCCGCTTTGATAAAGTACAGGAAGAGGATCGGTAATAACACTCGTTGGCGCATCAAACTGTTCTGCAGTAGCCGTTGCACCATCCAATTCGCGAATATCAAAATTACTCTGCTGCAATATATTAATTAAAAAAGTAGGTGTCCCGGTAGAAAACCAGAAATTGGCATATTTCTTCTGTGCAAAAGCATTGAACAAACTGAATGGATTGTAAATGTCTTCGCAGTTCTCACTAAAATGATACCCGTCATACTGCTGCTTCAAATGCGTACAAGCCTCCTCGTAGGTTTCATTATTAGCCTGTGCCATCATTTCAATATCAGTTTTCAATTGTGTACGCAATTCCCGTTCGGTTATGCCACAGATAGCACTATAATCATCTCTCATGCTGATATTCTGCAAATTATTCAGTTCACTGAAAATACTCATTTGACTGAATTTGCTAATACCTGTCAGGAAAAGGAAACGAAGATATTCTCCTTGCGCTTTCAAGGGACTAAAGAATTTCCGCATTTCTTCTCGAAGTTCATTTTGCAGTTCCGGCAAATGGTTACTGTCTAATAAAGGAGCATCGTATTCGTCGATAAGTACTACTACCGGTTTGCCCGTCTGTTCATAAGCACGACGAATCACTCCCCGGAAACGTTCCGCGGGCGTACCTTCTACTTCTTCCTTTCCATAGAGTTTTCCCAATCGTATAGATTCAGATTCAACTGTCCCAAGAGGTCGGAAAGTGCTGTGTACTTTGTCATACTGAAATCAAGGTGCAACACTGGATAGACATTCCACTCTTTCTCTAAACGCTCCATTGCCAAACCTTGAAACAATTCCTTCTTCCCCCGAAAATAAGCATGAAGAGTGGATACCAACAAACTTTTTCCGAAACGACGGGGACGAGTCAAAAAATAAGCCTTATTGGTATTAGCCAAACGATAAATCAACTCCGTCTTATCTACATAGACGTTGTTATTATTGCGTAACTGCTCAAAATTCTGTATTCCTATCGGGTATATTCTGAAAGTAGTATCCATAATGCCTATCCTTATAAAATTGAAATGTAGACAAATTTAGGCATTAAAATATAGACTTCAAACAGTATGTACTGTTTTCTACACCTCCTCATTCAGTTAAAAGCAACTATATTTATACTTTCCTCTTTTTAAAAGCAATGAAGTACAAGTACCCGATAATTTATTACCTTTATATGATTGATTTATAAAATCGGAGTATATGAGCACTAAAATTATTAACGAGTGATCTTATTCCAATCCCGGCCACGCTTTTGTTGAATACGTAGCCTCAAGCGCATTTTCCAAATTATCATTTAGATTCGGAAAGAAATCAATTCCTGTCTTTTCTTCCAGTTCATCTATTGATAATGCATAGTCAACAAGTTTTATTGTTTTTGACGGTTTACTGTCTGTATGTTCCATCCAAAAAGCAATTGCTTTGAAAGAATCTCCCTTTTTAAACAACAAAGCCATATAATAATATTTAGGAACAGGCTTGCTACGGTCGCCACCTATATATTCTTTGACTTGTTCCTCCTTATCAATCGTTCCGCCTTTTACTACATACAAGGTATCTGAAGCTGTACAGCTACGCCCCCATGACTGTACTTGTCCTTCCAATGCCAACCAAACACCTGTATTAAAATTGTTCCGTTGCGGACTCATATTCGTATAATAAAAGGTTTGGTCATTAGCTTCTTGTTGATAAAGTCTGTCGGCAGAAGCACAGAGGTGCCCTCTATCATAACCTTTTTTCCCAAAATCTACTTGAGTACGTTGATATTCCATATCAAGAGAAGGGTCCGGAATAAATTCATCACTACGAGTTGCCTCTTGCAGTCTAGTTTGATTATCGAATCGAAAAGCAATCCAACGGGAATGTTTCTTACTCTTATCGTATTCCATACTGAAAGAGGTTACTTTCTGCCCTTTGAAAGTAGTAGAGTGAGTTACAAACACATCGTTTACACCATTGCGGAGAGCAGGAAGTTCTACGATGCCGGTGGCAAAATTATTGGAGTTGTTGTTTTCATCTTTACTACAAGATTGTAAGCCTAGCCCCCACAAACACAGCAAAATATATTCTATTTTAAATTTCATAAGATATATTATTTAAGATGACAGAATAGGCAGTTATAACAAAGAGCTATAACTGCCTATCACCATATATCCTTTATTATTTCTTACCTTTCAATGTTATATCATCAAGACGAAAACCTACAAGATTATTCTCTGTGGAAATAAATTCAATCGAAGTAATACTTTCCGGGATTCCTGTAAGTTCAACTTCCTTATATTCAGAAGTTGATGTAAGTTCCACAGAAGGAATGGTCATCATCTGTTCACCACACTTAACATTTATATTAGCTTGATTTGCTTTAACACCTGATGAGGCAAGAGTATTAGGTAAAATTTTGTAACTCAACACTAAATCACGATATCCTGTTGTATTTATATTTTCTATTTTAAAGCCATAGATATTCTTGGCAGGCAGCCAAACACAATTAGATATAGTTTTTGTTCTTCTAATCTCTATTTTTTTACTCGGATCTGTCGTAGAGAACACCAATCCTACCCCATTTGTCCATTCTTCAAAATCTGCTATTGCAAACTTTTCAGTACTACCTGTCGACAAAGTCTCGCCAAAAGTTTCTGTGAATATTACACTTTCAGTTCCGGGAGTTTCTCCGCCACCTCCTACATATTTTACATTATCAATTTGATATGTAGGCAAATTTTTATTCACACCTGTACTTACAACCGCATACTGGAAGCCGATAAACCCAACCTTACCATTATAACTGCTTAAGTCAACATTTATATCTCTCACCCATTCAAAATTAGTTCCAGAAGTAGGTATTTGAGCGACAGTAACTTCATTCTTAGTAACCACACCATTTGCATCCTTCTGCAAGAAGAATACTTTCAATGTCATATCGGCTTGCCAATTTGCTCCTGCACAATCAAATGTAAATTTGTTCGCTGTACTAACTGTAAAAGCTGGAGTTATAAACCATACCTCCATTGTTTCATTAGCAGCCACATTATAAGGGGTCGCTTTAATATACTTATCTATATTATTATATATTCCAGTCTGCCAAACATTAGATGCTTGGATAGATTTATTAATCCAACCCTCCAAACTATAATTCTGATTTATAGCAGTAATTTCCTCAAAATCGGCACTAAAGGTCGATTTTGGATTTGAAGTATCTAAACCAAATGGATCATCATCGGGAGTTTCTCCACCACTTTCACCAGCAGCAACTTTCAGATTATAAATATACCAGGTATTATCAGAACCACCAGCTTCATTCTTATAAACAAAAGCTATTTGTGCCTTTTTCGATGCAAAATCCGTAAGGTCTACGGTAGTAGTTACATGATTATCACGACCATTAGAGTAATTAGAAATAACCAAATCAGTCCAGTCTGTAGCATTTTCTTGCCTAATTTTTAACATCAGTTCTTCAGGCTTACCTTCTTTATAAGAAGAATGTTCAAATGTTAATGTTGCTTTACTAATAGCTGTCATATCCAAAACAGGAGAGAGGAACCATCCTTCTGCTGGAACATTTGTTGTCCCATTATACGAACTAGAAGTAGCGGCAGTATATTTACTACTATAATACCAAACATCTCCAGTCAAACCCTCACTTACTTTATTTTCAACTGTAAATCCTGCAAGGTCTGAAGCAAACGACGCGGAATAAGGTTGATTTTCTGTAATCGTTACATTGCCCGGAGTAGGTTCACCACCGTCTCCAATCTCTTTTCCATTAAGAACAGCAGCAGTAGGTGCTTTTACACCAGCTTGCTTAAAGTAGTTTTCTAATGTACCTTTAATAATAACAACTTGTCCCAGATTAGCCGCATTATCAACCAAATTTAATTGAGCCCGCAAATCTGTTCCGGCAACTAACTGTACAGGAATACATTTCTTGTAATCCTTTTCATTCACATCATCTGCAATCAAAATATTTGATGCACCAACAAAAGGAGCTTCAAACTTAGATCCATCAGCCAAAGATGCCCCATCTGCCGAACCTACAATATATCCTTGTACCCAAGCAACAGAACCATCTTGTTTCAATGAAGCAGTAGCTATATTATATGGATTTTCTTTCGTACCATCACCCGTCAATCCCGGAACATCACCTTCTCCCAATATATCATAAGGAGCCGGTACATCACTACATGAACTAAATGTGAACACCGCAAGCAGTGTCAAGAATAAAGCATTTAGAATCTTTTTCATAATTATATGTGTTAATTGAATTAATTATTTCGTTTGATATCGCTTAAAGTACGAACAACAACCTCCCACTGGTTATTGTAACGCAACAAAATACCTGTAATATTTACACTACCTTGCGGCATTACTTCCATTGAGAAGTTTGCATAAGCACTGGTATAAAGGAATAGATTACTTCCACTCTGCGTACCGTCAGCATAAGTGAAATAACGTTTTACTGAACCTTCATCTCCTGGAGCATAAGTCGCTGTTCCATCTGCTTCGGAAAGTTTTATATCTTTGAAAGTAACCAGTACCGGAGCTTCTTTCAAGTCTATAGCAGCAAGATCAGCTGGAGTAGTAATTTCAATCGGTGTCAGTTCTGGATAGTATAATTTAGGTTCATTAATCAGACGTACATGTTGTTTCCATACATATTCCGGCATACGGCCTACTGCATTATTATAAACAGTTCCGATCTGTGCCTGTTTACGATAGCTACCTATCTGCAAACCCTTACAGTCAATCACTACTTTCTGACCTACCGGGCAGAATGCATACAATCCGGTTGCATTAACACCAATAACGATCGCTCCTGTTTCATCTGCCACCACGAGCTTCTTATACAAGTTTCCACTTTCATCATCGCAGGTAATTACCCCTTCAATACGTGTCTCATCTTCAATAGTCGTATAAGTATCTTTGCTCGTATCAATGAAATCATTATATTTCTCTTTCAATGCCGCTATTGAAATCGTACGTCCTTCCGGGATCGAATTATTGCCATAAGCATTTCCCGTCACCGGATCATCATAGTTCTCACAGGAAG
>OGXY01000748.1_pt1 | contig 27243 bp, 28 predicted proteins | sample 1576411 | NCBI WGS metagenome assembly OGXY01 (sample SAMEA3541498, study PRJEB24748) | human gut metagenome | biome: human gut; feature: human-associated habitat; material: faeces | place: China | collected 2012 | reverse complement strand
GGGGTGCAGGTCACAGGCATGCGCGCCCTGCCCCACGTCCACTTCCTCGCCGCGCTCGTTCACGGCCTTGAAGCCGAGCCGCTGTGCACGTTCGATAAAGCCCGCATTGTGATACCCCGGACGCCCGGCTGTGCCCGCCGTGTGCTGTTCCATATGGATCATCTCATGAACCATGTAGCTCGACAGCTCCGTTACCGTCCGTTCGCGCATGCAGCGCGCGTTGATGGACAGTTCGGCCAGAGCATTGCCTCCGTCGTCCGTCCAGCGGTTCGGGTAGTAGTATCCCGCCTTGACCTGATGCGCGTGCGTCCAGCACAGGATGACGCTATGCCGGTCGAGCGTGCCGTTGAACAATTCGCCGTTGAAATGGTCGAACATGGACTGGAGGCAAGCGGCCTGTTGCGGGGTCGGGGTATCCATCGGGGTCATCGCGGCATCTCCATGTAGGTATTGAGTTCTGGCAGGATATAGGTCGGGTCGGCTATGTCAGCCTTGAATCTGACACAGCAACCGTTTGCGGTACGGCCCGTTCCCACAACGGTCTCAGCGACGATGTTGAGCATGTCGTTGCACGTCGCGTTGTCCGTAAACGCTCCCCAGAGCGTGGGGAAAATCGGCTCGGCGTAGTCTTTGACGACGACATGAACGTTGAGCGGCTGGCCGCCCAACTCGTCTTTCCGAAAGCGCAGGGAAAACGCGGCCACCACACGACAGGGTGTGCCGTTCTGCTCGCATTGCAGCGCCAGCTTGTAGGCTTCCGCCTGTCTGCGCCGCATCCAGTCGGCATGCCTGTTTCCCCACGGCACGGCCGCATCAAAGACGATCTCCACGGCATCGGCGCGGCGCTCAACCAACACAATGTCGTCAACCCACACGTCGCGGCGTCCCGAATCGAGCGCGTCAATGTAGGCGTCCACGTCCAAGTCGTCACCGTCCTCACTGATGCGGGAACGGTTTCGGCGGCGCGGACGTTCCGCAACCTGTTCGAGGATGGCCTCGAAATCCGCTATCGCTTCCGGCTGATACGCCGTTATCTGCTCAACAAACCTGCGCTGGCGGAACCTGTCGAAATCGGACTTATGGTTGAACGCCGCATGCTCAACGTCATACCGTTCCAAGTGCTCAAGCAAATCCGCACCGTGGAACCAGACGTTCCCGGCATGCGGATTATCTATCCATGACTGCACTGTCTGCATGGTGTCCTCTCCTTCCCCAAAAATAGGCGATTCCCCGGAAGGGAACCGCCCTGTGCTCTAAAGCCACCATTCGGAACCGGGAAACAAGCCCCGGTTCCTGTGATAGCCTTTCATTGATGTGTACACGACAATGGGGTTTATGCCGCCTCGAAACAGGCCGCATGCTGGCACACGGCCGCGCCGACGCGTTTGCGCTCCGAGTCCGAGAGGCGTTCCAGCATGGTCAGCCCGAAAGAGCGTTCCTTGGTGAAGCCGCGCTTGTTCAACTTGCATGCCTGAACAATCCAGCGGGTGCTCACGTCCAAGGCTATCGCGTTGTCGCGGACAGCCCGGCGCAGCTTGTGGGCTTGTTCCGTCAGCCATTGCCATTCCGGGGCCAATGACGCCCCCGCTATCTGGAGTTCGACATCCTCGTCATAGTCCACGTGGACGCTGATCACGCGGGAGAGCGTGCTGGCGTCATGCGTTTGCGGCGCACGGTAGATGCGCGACTCGGAGCGCCCGTCCGTGTTCGAGGTGAGGATGAAACGGTGGTCGGCATCACGGTTCACGACGCCGAGCGGCGTGTCGATGCAGCGCTGACCGGATTCGAGAAGCCCGTTCATGCCGATCAGCACTTCGGGGTCTACGCTGAAAACCTCATCTATGACCGTGACTACGCCTGTCCGCACCTCCCGCATGAGCGGGGAAAGCTCGACCACGCTGGAGCCGTCGCGCAGTTCCTTGCTGTACAGCAAATCGGCCTTGCGCATGCCCGCCCGGAATGCGTACACGCCGCCTTCCCGCTGCATGACCTTGCCGACTTCCAGCCCCGCCCGGCTCTTGCCGCATCCGGCGGGGCCGTGAATGAGGACGTCAAACCCCGCATCCACAAGGGAATAGAGTTCGTTGAACCAGCGCGGCCGGAAGTAATCCGGCGCGCCGCCTTCCGGGACGCCGGGGAGCGTCGGGGTGCCCTGCTTCGCCGCCAGTTCCGCGACCATAGCGTTCAGCGTGTCGACCTTGCTCAAAATGTCATATTGGAAGGACTCGTTGAACATCGACAAGGAGCGCTGGATAGCGTCGCGTATCGCGTTCGCTTCCGCAGGGGCACCTTCCGTCGCAACGACGCGAGGCGTCGCCAGGGAAGGCGCGGGAGTGGAAGGCCTCTCTTCCGCCCTGGCACGCTTCTTCGCGGCGTAGGCTTCAACGAGAGACGCGATTGTGGGTGATGCGGCCAACCCCTTATCAGAGACAGCCATGAACACAGCCTCGTCGTTGCCGTCCGCCGCAAGCCCAATCAGAGTGGACGCTTCGCCGCTGGTTCGCCAGTTCACTCTGACCAGTTCTTCCGTGAGCCCCGTGAAGCCCACTATCGCCATTGCCTGACGCGCCGTGATAGGCATGTTCTTCGCCGCCATGTTCTTGCTCCTGTGTCGCTGTGGATCTGTGTGTTTTTGCCAAAACGAAAGGCCACAACCCCATGAGAAGGATTGCGGCCTTTCGTTTTGGCCCCGCCGGGACGGGGCATATTCGGACTTAGCTATGGATATTGGTCACATACAGGCTGAAGGAGGACTTGCCACCATCCGGGCGCAGGTAGGCGAGGTTGACCTTGCGGCAGTGCATCCGCCGCAAAGCCCCGGACAGGGCTTGCGTTGTAAAGATGCGGAGGCGGGAAGCGGCCTTGTGTGCTCCAAACCATTCGGAAAAATGCGTGATGTTCAGGAGCACGTTGCCCCGCGCCATGTTCGGGTTCACAATCGGCTTGCGCTCATCACGCGCCGTCGCCACGTCATGCGCGGCACCGACTTCAGCAACGTAGTCCCGGATGCATTGCTCCAAGATCTCCCGTTCCGTGGGCTCCGCCGGGGGAACCGGACGTGTTGCCTCAAGCGCCTTCACGCCTTCCACCGAATCAGCCAACACATGGCGATAACGGAATACGGCGTCGACAACCTTATCCGCTATCAGCTTCTCAAGCTCTTCCCGGCTGACTCCCGGCGCGGCCTGTGCGGGAGCGCCGTAGCCGCCCGTCTTGCGGAGATTCGGCAAAACCTCACTGCGCACCCACTTGGAGAACGCCTTGGCTTCCGGCTTGCGGCTGGCGAAGATAAGCGCGTAAAGCGCGGACTCGGAAACGAGCGTCATCGTTTGTGCCCCGCCGGGGGTGTCTGTTTTACATACGCCCTTCTCGTCTGCATCAAGGCCGTCCAAATTCTGGCGGATATTTTGGATACCCAAAACAGCCGCGACGTCCTTTGCCACAAACCACGGATTGCCCTGTTCATCCAGACGCGCCCGGACAAGCTGTTCCTGAAACACATAGGGAAGTACCTGCATCGTCATATCAATGCTCCCTTGTTGAGGTTTCCCGAAAGCATACCGCGCCGACCTCTCCCTGTCGGCAAGATTCTTGTCATCACGGGACAAAAAAACAGCCTGTCATTTCAGCCAAATGGAGAAATGGACAGGCCGTTTTGTCATACCGCCGTATGACGGCGGGATTACTTTATGCCGTTGATGAAGGAAAAGAGGCTCTTTGCGGCATCGGGGAACCCCTGCGCCGTCTTTGCCTGATAGCCGCCCGTCTTGCGGATGGACGGCAACACCTCCCCCGCCAGCCATTTCTGGAACGGCAACGCCGCGGGCTTGTCCGAACGACCAAGGAAGAAGTAGAGGCCCTGCTCGGTGAGGGTAAGCATGCTTTGTGTCCCGCCGGGGGTGGTCAGAACGGATCTGACCATCTTCCACTCTTCCGGGACCGGAATCCGTTTCCGGCCCTTCCACTCCGCAGGGACGTTTTGGAAAAGACGACCAATCGTTTCCAAGGAGCTATCAGCGTACCCCAAAGCCTCCGCCACATCCTTGGCCACAATGATCAGTTCACCCTTGTCGTCCTGCCACATGCGCACAGGATGATTCTCGAATTTCATAATGTTTTGCATGGTTGCTCCTTTGGTTAATTTATGATTCACCAATGAAAAAGGCAGGATGCAAAACATCCCGCCTTTTATGATGGATCGTCAGCTTATTGTTGGCTTACCTGACTGCCCATGAAGCCCAGACGCTTGTCACGCCCTTTGATCAACCCTTGCGCTTTTCTCTGTACGCAAGGGCAGAATAGTCAAATATTGCCCACATTGTCTAGGCAATTTTTGCCTGTTTTGAGAATATTTTTTCACTTTTATATGTAACACAACAAAATAACTAGCTAAACTTTTTTATCAAAAAGGACACTTGCAAACAATTTAGATGGATCTACACCCAATGCTTGCGCTAGCCGAATCAAATCACCTACCCCAAGAATACTTTTCCGCCCGTTACGAAAATTCCGCATTTTCGTCACAGGGCTACCGGCTTCTGGAAAAGCCATTCGCCCCCAATCTGAAGAAGAAATACCTTTCTCCTTACGGATTTGTTCCAATTTTTCCAGCAATGCGCCTTCAATATCTTTGACATCATCTTGCGTGAGCATACCTACCTCCTGCTTTTCTAGGCTACCTCACAAAAATGCCTACATAAACAGGCAGTAAATGTATGTATGATTCTTGTCATACAGGCATATTTTGCCTAACGAAAAACTCTTAGTTATATGGCATGGTCGATATAGGGAGGACGGACACCATGAAAAAGAGCTTTTTTATCTTTCATCTATTATGCTTGATAGTTGCTGTATCGACAAACGCTTTTGGCAAAGGCTCATTCACAACACATGATCTTGGCTATGTTTCTCTGCCGATACCCACGGATTGGGAAATCTTGAATAAAAATGTTCAAAAACAAATAAATACTTTTTCAGAGGTGTTATCAGATAGAGATCAAAGCAATAATGATATTCTTATTGCCGCAAATTGCTATACAACACATACAAAACCATCTGCGACTTTACGTGTAAGTGTTCGCAATAAAATGCCTGTTCAGACTCAAGATGAATTTAGCAAAGTAACAACCGAAGAGCTTGATGAACTTGTTCCCATATACCAATCGCAGTCAGAGGCTATTGATAAAAAACTAAGAACTAAAACTAAAATTATAAGCGTGACAAAATCATATATAGATGGGTTTGCAGCACTCAAAATATACAAGTGCACTATATACAAGGATAGGCCAAGCAAATACGAAACATTATATATTATTCCACACGATAAATACGGAACTATTAAAATAATGTTCACCTATGCAATTAAAGAAGAATACTTCAAAGACATTATAGAATACATTGAAAACAATATAAAAATTAAAAAATGAATAATATAACAAAAATATGTATTACATGCGTAATATGTTCATTAATTATATCAATATGTATATTTCTATCAAATAGATACATAGTAGTAAGCCAAACTAATAATGGGACATCTATTTTATATATTGTTGATAACATCACAGGTGAGTTAAAAACATACAATCTGTATGGTGAAAAAATTGTCCGCCGAGTACCGGAAAAAAGCACTACAGGAACTCCTAACTGGCGTGACTATCAGTGACCACGGAGGCTAGCCACATATCCGCCAAGAAAAGCCGGGACACCACTCCCGGCTTTCCCTTTATGCGGGTTTGAGAGCCTTATGCGGGTTATGGGAGTCGTTTTCGAACTGCATAATGGCATTAAAATCCATTTAATCAGCGTGGTTATACTACGGACAGCACTGATTGGCCTTATGCACTTATGTTATTGAATTAGTAAGATTATGCAAATTATGGGGGTCTCAAAAAATGAATTTTTTTTGTGCATAATCTGCAAATATAATAATATCAACGCACTAAGTGCATAAAAGGTGCATAAGAAGTGCATAAGGCCCCATAAGCCCGCATAAGGCACAGCGGGAAGGATTCCACGCGGCGAAGCCGGGCCCCCTCCCCCACGCCGTGCCCTTATATAGGGGAAATTCGATCTGCCGCGAGGGGGGAGGGGTTTCTCCTGTGTTATATAAGGGGGCGAAGCCGACAGGCGAACACACGGGAACCATGCCGCCCTTCCCCGCATGCGTGACATCACACCGGGCGCTTCGCGCCTTGGCCGCCCGGCGTTCCTTATTGCAAATGGATTCGCAAAAAGTACAACCAACTTTTCGGCTTAATTCTCATTTTGATAATTCTTGCTATTCCAGATCATTACGCTACGCCCTTCACAGATTTTCCTCCCTGCTCATTGCGTCGTGCTCCTCTGCTCCAAAACTCCTTTGTGTGTAGAGTCTGGTGTTAATACCCTTGTATCATTGTTGTTTTGTATAAAATTGACATAATTTTATTGATTATGGGTATATTATCCTCGCCGCTACAATGTATACGGCAACGAGAGAGCCCTGCCGGGCTATTCGCACGGCTCATTACGGTTCATTGCCGTGTACACAGCAACCAAGCACACAGCCGCATTGCTTCTCTGCGCGTACACGCATGGTTCTTCGCAGTGAAGGCCGCCATGCCCCGCCCGGCGCGCACGCGCAAGCGTGCCGACGAGGCGGAGGCATAGAGGCCGGAACGTCATCGACCCGTTCTCAGCCCGCTCTCAACCTGCTGCAGCGCGGCCCCTTCGCCGCAAAGTGCGGACTCTTCCTGCACTCCCCCGCCTGAAAGCTTCGCTGCCATGTACACTGCATTGTAGTGTACACGTCAATATTGCGAAATTACTTGCATATCTTCTCACTCATGCTACTATCCAACCAACTGCTATGAGCCATGCCATGAGCGGCCAGAGTTGAGGTTCCTGCTCCTACCTCGCCTTCAGCCTCTGGCCGCTGTGGGGTCACCTCCCCCACACTCCACCGCCCTGCCCCGTCGCCGCTTTACTCTCCCGGCGGCGGGGCGCTTTGGTTCTTGGCGGCGAGGTGCTTGTTTTTTGCAAAGGATTGGGAGGCGCTTCGCGGTAAAGCCGCACGGCGGCATGGGGCTGGGGGGTCAGGGGGGATGGCCCCTCTCGACCGCGCGCGGCGCACCCGTCCCCCGTCTATTCCGAGCCTTTGTTTTCCGGGTAAAATTTCAGTTCAAATACGAATCGTAAAACTAAATAATTTCAATATATTATGAATAAACAAAATGAACATACCGCAAGAGGCCATATTTTGGAACAGGCCAAATCCATCATCAATGGCGCGCGGCAGGATGAATACGGCACCCCGGAAAACAGCTTTGAGGCAATAGCCGCGTTCTGGAGTACCTATAAAGGCGTGGAGTTTTCAGCGCATGATGTCTCCATGATGATGGCCCTGCTCAAAATCGCCCGGATCAAATCCGGCAGCGGGAAGGCCGATTCCTATGTCGATCTGTGCGGCTATGCGGCGTTGGCTGCGGATATGGTTAAGAGGGGTTTCCTCGATAAGGGCATCGCTGAGGACAAGGCACTCTATGCCGCCAAAAAGTAAGAAGATACCGGCCCGTACCAATGGCCGCCCGCGTGAAGTCTCGGCAGAACTGCTCGAAGAGATTTCCGTCATGAAGACGCGCAAGGATGTCGTGTGCGCCGTGTGCCACCATCCCGACGTCGCGGATATCGAGATGCGCCTGCTTGAGATGCAGGACGGCCAGACGCACTTTGCCGAACTTGAGGCACTGGCCGAGAAATACGGCGTGTCGCGGCACCAGCTCCGTTACCACCGGGAAAGGTGCATGCTCTACAAGGTTGCTGAGTCTCTGGATAAAAACACGGGGACAGGCAAAGGCACGGCCATGAAGGATGGTGCCTACTTCATCCAGCGCCTTGGGGACTACCTGCTGAAAGCTGACGATGTGATTCAGCGCGCGGAATTGGGCAAGGATGACAAGCTGCTCCTGTCAGCCGTGGAACAGGCCCGGAAGATTTGCGATACGAACACGCGCCTTTTCATCGAGGTGTACAAGCTGCAACTCGACAAGAAGGTGCAGGACGATTTCCGAAAGATTGTGCTGGAGGTCATAGAACGCTGTGCTCCTGAAGCAAGAGACCGAATTGTCGCTGAACTCAAACGTCGCTACCAACTTGTCACAGCTCTTGGGGGAACTGGGGTGTAGCCTCGATCCCGAATTGCCCAAAACCCCGGAAGCGTTGAGGGCCGAGGAGCATCTGAAAGAGTTCATGACGCAGGCATGGCCTGTGATGGAGCCGGGCACGCCTTACATCCACGGCTGGCACATCGACGCCATCTGCGAACATCTGGAGGCCGTGGTGCGCGGGGAAATCCGCGACCTGCTCATCAACATGCCGCCGCGCCACTGTAAAACCCTGCTGGTCTCCGTGGCGTTCCCCTGCTGGCTGTGGACACGGCAGCCGAGCGCCAAGTTCCTTTTCGCTTCGTACGCCCAGCAGCTTTCCATCCGCGACAGCGTAGCCTGCCGGCGTCTGCTCATGTCGCAATGGTATCAACGCAACTGGGCACAATCATTCAGCCTGACGGCTGACCAGAACGTCAAGCAGCGCTTCGAAAACGACAAACGCGGCTATCGGCTGGCAACGTCCGTCGGCGGGCAGCTTACGGGCGAAGGCGGCGACTACATCATTGCGGACGATCCCCATAACGTGAAGGACGCGGAGTCCGACGCGGTACGGACGGGGACGCTGGAGTGGTGGGACAAGGCCATGTCCACGCGTCTGAACAATCCGAAGACAGGGCACAAAATCATCGTCATGCAGCGCGTCCATCAGGACGACCTTGCGGGGCACGTAGTTGAACAGGGCGGCTATTACCACCTGCGCCTCCCCGCCCGGTATGAAGGCCAGAAGACGCACTGGATCATCGGCTGGCAAGACCCGCGCAAGAAAGAGGGGGAACTGCTCTGGCCCGAGCGTTTTGGGGAACCGGAAGTCCAGAAACTGGAACGGGCGCTCGGCTCCTATGCCGCCGCAGCACAGTTGCAACAGCGCCCTACTCCGGCCGAGGGCGGCATCTTCAAGAAGAGCTGGTTCAGAACCTACTCCGACCGGCCGCAGTTCATCCGGGTGGTCGAGTCATGGGATACGGCCACCAGCGACCAAGAGCTTGCGGCATTCAGCGTGGGCACGGTCTGGGGGGAGACGGCCACCGGGGACTTCTACCTGATCCACGTCGAACGGGGCCGCTACACGTTTCCGAAGCTCAAGGCGACCGTCCGGGTTCTGCATACCAAGTTTAACGGCTGCGCCGTGCTGGTGGAGGACAAGAGTTCCGGCAGGCAGGTCTGCCAAGAGTTGGGCCGGGGCAAGAGGATTCCCATCCTTCCCGTGAAGGTCGGCAAGCAGGACAAGATTGCCCGCGCGTTGACGGTTTCCCCACTGGTCGAATCCGGGCACGTCTATCTCCCGGAGAATGCGCCGTGGCTGGCAGCCTACATGGAAGAAATGCTGAACTTCCCGAACTCCAAATACAAGGATCAGGTGGACTCCACGACGCAGGCGCTGAACTACCTGCGCGGTGGCTCCGCTACATCGCTCATGGACTTGAGGTAACGTATGGCCGATATTGTCAAGAACCCTGTGAGTTCCGCCATCTACCTTGAAAAGAAAGATGCGGCGCTGCTGGAACGGCTCAAAAAGATCCACCCGGTCAAAGACCTGTTCACGGGAAAAACCATCTGGAAAGATACGTTGAAGGGCCTCGTCTACAGAAGGCTGATCGGCGGCATCGCGTGGCCCGCGCCGGACTCCTATACGCCGATGACGCATCTGGCCGTATTGGCTGAAGAACGGGACGAGGACTTCTCGACGGGGCACCATACGGTTCATGTCATCTATGAGGATATGGCCCCTACCATCGAAGAAGTTCTGAATATCGCCGTGGCGAAGCAAAGCCTCTTGCGCTGTGCCGAATGGGTGGCCCCCATCCATGAAAGCGAGGTCATCCGTATCCGGCAGTGGGAAAAAGATCGGATGCGCCACAGGCTTCCGCGCATCCGTATCATCCCACCCCCATCAGTGGACTTCCTCACGCTGCACGCGCTGGTACAAGCCCGTACCGTCACCTGCAAGACTATGTTCTTCGGCGAGGACAGCATCGCCGCCTCGGCATACGTTTCCATCCCGGCGGAAGATTACTGCCGCCCTCTGAAGCGATACCCCCAGCTCGCCGCGGTGCTTTATCCGCTCGGTGCCATTGATATGTACACGGCAGCGGATATTCCTCCCGGCATCCATATCCCGGCGGAAGGAGGTTACTGATGGGCCAGAGGGAAAGGATTTCCATAACCCGTGTCCGGGAAACGCAGCTTGAGCATTTGATGAGGACAATGGAACAAGCCGCAAGCAGCGACGGGAACAGGCTGAAGCTCGCTGTGGAGTTCTTGCGCTACTATGACGGGCAAAAAGTCCGGGACGTCGAGTTGCAGGCCCGCAGGTACCTTGTCCGCAAGATGGTCTCGCAGGGCGTGCGGCGCGAGGACATCGCGGAAAAATTGGGCATCTCCATCCGCACGGTGTACAGACTTGCATAGTTTTTGACACGTTAGCTCTTTACTGACAGTGACAAGCGCTGCCGTAGGTGTATTATTGCAGGCAAAGGTCTCTGGCCCTTGCCTGCAATTTTTATCCCTGCGGGAATCACTATGCCTATTCCTCTTCGCCATTTTTCAGCCACAGAGTTCCGGTGCAAGTGCGGTTGCGGTGCGGGCATCGAGCAGATGCATCCCGACCTGCTCATGATGCTGGACGAGTTGCGCGACCGCGCCGGTATCCCCCTCGTGCTGTCCTCCGCCTACCGCTGTGACGCGCACAACCGCAAGGTCGGCGGCGTGAACGCTTCCGCCCATACCCGTGGCTACGCCGTGGACATCAAATGCCTGAACTCGCACACACGGTTTCAGATCCTTCAAGCGGCGCTTGAAGCCGGGTTCCGCCGCATCGAGCTGGCCCCGACGTGGATTCATGTTGATACCGACCCCGACAAGCCGTGTGACGTAGCTTTTTACCAGAGTGGGGGGAACTACTGATGGACTTTTCCATACTCTCCGATTTCCTGAATTCCCAGACCGGGGCTTGGGCTCTATTCCTGTCCGCCGCCAGCGCCGTGTGCGCATGGGCCGCCACGCTCATGCCCGCGCCGTCGGACGCCTCCGGCGTCGTCTACCGGACTTTCTACAAAGTCATCAACTGGATCGGGGCGAACATCGGCAAGGCCACCAATGCTGACGATGCCGCGAAGAGGAAGCTTCAGTGAGGGAAACGCCATGCAGACGCTCGCCCGCCTTCTGGAAGCTGTGGCTGCCCTCTGGGCTTCTTTCCGCGCGTATGCGGAACGCCGCCGCGCCGCTGCTGCTCGTGCTGATCTGCGCGCTGACCCAGTGCGGGTGCTCTGTGGCAAGCTCGGCGGCCAGCCGGACAATCCCGTTGTCGCCAGTGCTGACAAGCCTTCGCCCGGTGACGCTGGACGGCATTGAAGGGGCGTGGATGGACTGGCGTGACGCGCAGACCCTCGCCGCGTGGATCGAAGATGTGGAGACGGCCCGATGACCCCTTCCGACGATTTCAAGATGCTCATCGAAGTGGCCACGCCCGTATCCATCGCCATAGGCGGATGGCTGCTCAAAATGATCTGGGCTGAAATCAAGCAGCTCCGGCAAGACCAGAAAGAGTATGTGACAAAAGAAATGTGCCGAACCCACAGGGAAGCCATTCAACACCAACTGGACGGATACGGCGGCTGTTGCCACAAGCGGCAAGGTGATGAGGAATAATGTCCAGAACATATCCTGAGCCCATATCCGAACGGCAGCAGACGCCCGCCGACGCGTTGGGGACGCAGCTTCTGGCCGAGTTCTCCGATGCCAAGGCCGCGCGCCGGTATGTTGAAGACCGCTGGCTGAAATCCCTGCGCCAGTACAAGGGGCAGTACGATCCCGACGTCCTCGGGAGGATTCCCAAGGATGCCAATGGACGTTTCCTCAAGTCCACGGTCTATATCCGCCATACCAAGGCCAAGGTCGATACGCTGCGCGCCCGGCTGCTGGATCTGCTCTTCCCGTCGAACAATGCCCGCAACTGGGGCATCTCGCCGTCTCCCGTATCCGAAATCCAGCCCGACATCATCACGGAAGAACTCCAGCGCCGCCAGCAGGAAGGCCGGGCCATCCCACAAGATGAGCGGGAATTCCTTTCGGAAATCGCCAAAGAACGGGCGGACAGGATGGCGCAGACCATCGACGACCAGCTCAACGGGCAAATCGGCAGGCTCTCCTACCAGCGCGTGTGCAACGCGGTCATCAATTCCGGCATCATCTTCGGCACGGGCGTCCTCAAAGGGCCGCTCGTCGAGCACAGGATCAAGAAGCAGTATGCCCGGGCTGAAGACGGGACATGGCTGTTGCAGCCCACGCAAGACCACCCCTATGCGCCGTACTATGAGCATGTGCCCGTGCATGTGCTCTACCCCGATCCGTCGGCCAGCGACGCCCGGCAAATGCTGTACGTCTGGCAGACCCATCTCTTCACCCGAAGGGAACTGATGGATCTGTCCAAAAACCCCGGCTTCGATCAGGCGCGCATCTTGGAATACATCGTCTCCAACCCCGAGGGGGATGCCGAGGTCACGGAACATGAGCAGGAACTGCGCAATCTTTCCGATGAGCAGACGGCGTTCGAGCACAAGAACAGATACCGCGTCCTCGAACGGTGGGGCTACCTGACCGGCTCGGATCTCCTTACCGCCGGTGTCGATCTGGAGACGCTGCGGGCCGCCATTCCCGATTTCGTCGAAGCCGGTGCCTATGAGTCCTGCGTGTGGATGACGCAGGGAGGCACGGTCATCAAGGCCGCCCTTTCCCCTGTGGAGGGGATGGCCATCCCCTACCATTTTTTCCAGCCCTACAAGGACGACGCCTCGTTCTGGCCGGATGGACTGCCGGACGTCATCCGCGACCTCCAGACAATCATCAACGCGGCGGCGCGCATGATGATCGACAATGCCGCCATTGCCTGCGGCCCGCAGATTGCGGTGAACGTCTCCGCACTCCAGAACGTCGAAGACGCCCGAAGCGTCTACCCCGGCAAGGTCTGGCTGTTCAGCACCTCGGAAGATTTGGACAGATGCTTCAGGTCGTATGACGTGAGCGCGCATATCTCCGAATTGATGGCCATCGGGGAGCGGTTCAGCCAATACTCCGATGAAGTCAGCCAGCCGCGCTACATGAGCGGCGACAATTCCGGCGTGCGCGGCGCGGGCGATACGGCAAGCGGCTTGTCCATGCTGATGAACATGGCCTCCATGCCCGTCAAGGACATCGTGCGCCTGTTCGACTGCGGCATCACCGAGCCGTTCATCGAGGACATGTACCGCTGGAACATGCGGTTCTCAACCGACGAGAGCATCAAGGGCGACTATGAAATCATGGCGACGGGCTCCACGTCGCTCATCGCGCAGGAACTCATGGGGAAACGCCTCATGGAAACCATGGCGGTCATCGCTTCTCCGCAGCTTTCCGAGGCGACCGATTTCGACGCGCTCTACTCCCACATCCTGCGGGCCATGGATCTCCCCAAGGACATCAAGCTGTCCCCGGAAAAGGCGAAACAGCGGCGCTACGAGAACACGCTTATGGAAAAGCAGGCGCAGATGGAGTCCATCATCGCCGAATGCGAAAAGCGCGGGCTCCCCGTTCCGCAGGTGCTGCAAACCGTCGCCGCCCAGATTGCGGGAGTGCAGTCTCCCGGCGACATCCAGCCCGTCCCCGGCCAGCAAGCCATGCTGACGGGAGCTGAACCGTCCGTCGGAGGGGAAGTCGATGCCGCGTAGCAAGGCGGAAATCCTCAAGGACGTTTCGGCGCGCTTCGGCCCCGACGGTCTGGCGCTCCTCAATGAAATGTTCACCGCATTTGAAAACGACTGGAAGGACGGGATGGTATCCGCTTCCGGCGTTGATGCGATGCTCCAATACCAAGGCCGTATCCGCGCCCTCCGCGAAATCGGGATAGCGGTGAAGATAAGGGAACTCCCCGATCCCTCGGTGTCCTATTAACCCTGAAACGCCATCGGCTATCGGCGCGAACCCGGCAGGCCATTCGCAACCGACCCGAAGGAGAACATCATGGAAGAAAAGAAGGAAGACGCGCTTCACCCCGAAGCCCAGTTCGACGCCGCATTCGATGCCGAACCCGTTCAAGAGCCCGAAGCCTCCAAAGAGGAAGGGCAGCTCCCCAGCGAAGAGACGCCGGAGCGGGACGCTGAAGAAAACGAACAGCCCGCCGCCCTCTCTCCCGACGGCAAGAGCGAACCTGATCCCGATGACGAGCTGCGCAAGAAGGCCCACGGCTACGACTCGATGAAGGGGCGGCTCAATCAGGAACAGAAACGCCGCCTCGAACTGGAAGCGGAAGTCGAGCGTCTTCGCGCTCAGGCGCAGCCCCCCGCCCCCAAACCGGAACAGGCCGCCGCGCCCGCCGAAAACAAGGCGGCGCTGGATGAAAACATGCAGGCCTTGGTGAACGCCCTCCCCGAGAACCTGAGAGGTGTCTTTCATGAGGAGTCCGCGGACGGCACGCGCCTTCGGAAGGTGCTGGACGAGTTCGGGCCGGAACAGGCGTCCATCCTTGCCGAGGTTGTGCTTGAGCGTCGGACGGAACATTCCGCCCGGCAAGAGCGCGAAACGTCCCGCGCGGAAGAAGTAAAAAGCGCCCACTTTGCCACGTTGTCCGAAAAATTCCCTGATTTCGCCGGAGCCTTCTCCGGGGACGTTGTGCAGCTCCGCGTACTGCATGACGGCATCGAGGATTTCATCGGGCACCTCCCCTACGCCGATGGTGTCCGGTTCTCCCGCATCGCAAAGGAAGGCACCACTGAGGAAGTTACGGAACTGCTTGAAAAATATGCCGCCTACCGCTCTGGCCCCGGTTCCGGGACGGGCACCCAGAAGAAGGTGGCGCAGGCCGCGCAGGACGGATACGCCGTCCCGACGCGCAGCGTTCCGCCATTGAACAAGAACGTCCCCCCGGACGATTTCGACTCGGCGTTCGACGAGGCTGTGAAAAGCCAGCGCTGAGTTCTGAGGAGTATCTATGCCCACTACCGTCTACGGCGACATTTCCCCCCGTACCGCCGCCTACGCCTCGAAGGAACTTCTGGAGCGCGCCAACCCCCTGCTGGTTCTGGAACGCTTCGGGCAGGCCAAGCCCCTGCCGGAAAAATCCTCCAAGACCATCAAATTCCGCCGTTACAACTCTCTCGATCCCACGCCGAATCCGCTGACCGAAGGCGTCACCCCCTCCGGCAAAAAGATGACGGCCACGGACGTTTCGGCAAGCGTCGTCCAGTACGGCGACTTCATTGAAATCTCCGACGTGGTGCAGGACACCCATGAGGATCCCGTGCTCAAGGAAGGCATGGCCGTCTGCGGCGAACAGGCCGCCAACATGCTGGAACTGGTGCGGTTCGGCATCCTGAAAGCCGGAACCAACGTCTACCGTGCTGGCGGTGCCGCCAGCCGCGACGCCATCTCCAAAGGGCTGACCATCGGCTTGCAGCGTGAAATCGTGCGCGGCCTGAAACGCCAGAATGCCCGCACCATCACCAAGATTGTGGGCGCGGGAGCGGGATTCAGCACGGAACCCATCGCCGCCGCCTACATCGCCGTCACGCATGTCGACCTCGAAACGACCATCCGCAAGCTGCCCGGCTTCGTCCCTGTCGAAAAATACAGCGACCATATGAAAGCCATGCCCGGCGAAGTCGGCAAGGTGGAAGAGGTGCGCTACGTCACATCCACTGTCTTTGCGCCTTGGGAAGACGCGGGCGGCGCGGTATCCAGCGCCAACTTCATCTCCACCGCACCAAGGCCGACGTCTATCCCATCCTCTTCTTTGGCGCGGACGCCTACGGGCTTGTCTCCCTCAAAGGGAAAAACTCCGTGACCCCCACGGTCTTGAATCCGAACTCCCCGCGTGGCGGCGACCCTCTTGGGCAGCGCGGCACCATCGGCTGGAAGACCTATGCCTCCTGCGTCATCCTGAACGACGCTTGGATGGCACGCGCCGAAGTGGCCGTGAGCACCGACCTCGAAAGCTAAACTCTTTCGCGGGCCCGGAGCGATTCGGGCCCGCCTCAAGGATATTGCATGAGCAAGAACGAAATGGACAAAGCCATTGAAGAAATGGGGGCTGAACAACCGCTCCAGACGGAACCGGCCGCCGAACGCCCCGCCGACGGTACGGTGAAAGCCAAGCCCGCCAGCCCCAAGGCCGTGAAGATGGTGAAGTGCGTCATCAACAGTTCCGAGGGAACTGAGGGGGCCAACGACGTATTCGTATCCCTGAACGGGGTGGCCTATCAGATCCGGCGTGACGTTGAAGTGGCCCTTCCCGAGCCTGTGCTTCAAGTGCTGAAGGAAGCCGTAATCCACGGGTATGTGACCGACCAGAACGGCGCCCCCGTCAAGAACAAGCTCATCCCCCGCTACGCCATCACCATCAAGGGATAACCATGATCGCTTCCGACATCCTCGACCGCGTAAGCATGCAGCTCAACGACCAAGGGCGCGTGCGCTGGACATTGCCGATGCTCCTCAACTACCTGACGGACGCCATGCGCCAGACGGTTCTCGTGCGCCCGGACGCCAACGCGCGGGCTCATGTCGTCAAGCTGACGCCGGGGTCGACGCGCCAGAGGATACCGGAAGGCTCGCTCATGTTTCTTGCCATGGTTCGGAACATGGGCCCGGACGGGCTTACCCCCGGACGGCCCATTGAGCCGACCACACGGGAGGCCATGAATACGCTGGCCTCCGGCTGGCATCTGGAATTTGGCTCCGAAGAGATTGACCAGTACGCTTTTGTTCAGGCCACGCCGGACTGCTTCTGGGTCACGCCGCCCCCCGGCGAATCCGTCTTCGTCGAGATCGAATGCGCCGACGACATCCCCCAAGTACGCGCCCTCACCGATGCCCTGCCCCTTTCCGGCATCTGGGCGGAACCTTTGCGGGAATACGTCCTGTACCGGGCCTACAGCCTGAACGCCACCTCCGCAGCGGACAGGGGCCGCGCCACGGAGCACCTCCAGCAATATTATGTCGCGCTGGGCTATGAGGATCGGGCCCGTGTGCTCGGCAATCCGTACAACCGTTCCTACAGCATTCCGAGTTCGTAATGGCTACGCTGCGCGATTTTTCTCCACTTGTAACGGCGCAGGCCGCGTTGTGCCCCATGCCGTTCGTACTGAACAGCGTCCGCTGGGCCGTCAAGAAATTCCTTGAAGATACGCTGATCTGGCGGTGCCCCCTCATCAAGCTCGATGTGGTTTCCGGCAAGGGCAGATACCCGCTTGTGACGCCGCCCCATTCGGAAGCCTGCGCCGTCCTCGGCGTCAGGTACAATGGCAATCGGAATCTTCACCCCATGCCCGGAGATTTCTGGCCGGACTTTCCCGCTGAAGGCGAACCCGATTCTTGGCGCTACGGACACGGCATCCTCGAAGTGCACCCTGTCCCGACCACAGATCTTGAAGCGACACTTGAAGTTTCGGCGGCGCTGACCATCGACGGAAGCGCCAGATACGTTCCCGACTGGCTGGAGCAAGACGTCATCGCCTCGGGAGCGCTGTCGCGGATACTGCTTCAGTCCGGCCAGCCGTGGTTCAACGCGGAGATGGCCCTTTATCATCAAAAGGAATTTTCCAAGGCCATCGCGGAGGAACGCATCAAATTCCTTCACGGCGGAACCACAGGTTCCCTTTCCATCATCGCGCCTCCATTCGGCGGATAGGAGCCCCCTATGGCTTACAAAGATAAACTCCCGATTCTGAAAAACTTCGTCGAAATGGGGATCACGCAGGACGTTTCCTCCGTCGACACGACCATCTATGTCTCCAACGCCTCGCTCTTCCCATCAGTGGTGCCGGGCGCGGACTACATCCCCTGCGTCATCCGCTGGTCCGGCTCCACACGCGAGGTCGTGCATGTCACTGCGGTGAACACCTCAGCGAACACCATCACCGTGGAGAGAGGCCAAGAAGGAACCGCAGCCCAAAGCTGGCCCATCGGCTCGTTCATCTACGCCACCCTCACCGCGCAGGCACAGGCGGATCTCCTGAACAACATCTGGATCCGATGCCGCCAGAGCGACGGAAACGCTGTCGCGATAACCGTGGAATCCGCTACCTCTTTCTCTCTTCCGGGCGACTGGACGGACTCTCTTGAGCCCATGATGGCCCTACGCATTCTTGCCAATGATGCCTTCCTTGCCACTGAAAACGGGATCTATATCGACTCGGTATCCTATACGGCCTCTACCGGCAAAACGCTTGTGGGCATCCGTGGAGTTACACTGCCCGCCACCATCGCCGCCGTGGAACACAGCCTTTCCTCCCGCGCTGTTTCCCAGTCGAAAGAAGTACAGGCTTACCGTGATCTCGTTGAACGGGTATCGGCAAACCTGAACGAATCGGAAAGGATCTGCACCGAGAAAGCCCAGATTGCCCAAGCCGCGGCGGACAGGCTCACGCTTTCATCCGCAGTCGATAGCACGAGAAACGACTGTGCCGCCACGCCTCTTGCAGTCAAGACGGCCTATGATGCCGCCAAGTCGAAACTCCCTTTGGCTGGTGGCGTTCTGTCCGGCAGCATCCAGATCAATGATCCCGCCAACGACATCGCCGTAGCCCCTCCCGCGAATACCGAACGCGGCATGTTTCTTGGCGACAAAAACAGCGTGGTCATGGGCGGGTTCGATGTCATACAGCGCGCATCGGATAACGCTAAGTACACGCAAGTCTATTCAAAAAATAGCAGTGGACATATCACGTCCATTGCTGCTGTGACTTATGAAGACGGCACGAGAGAACTTGTGGCGGATAGCCCTCTCCAAATCAACGACATACAAATAAAACAGGTCGTTGACGGCGGAAGAAGGGTAATCGTGCTCTCTGGGGCGCGTGGCAATCAAGGGCATTCATTTCGTTTTTCCCCGGACACGGGGGAGGCATATATGGATGGCCGTGTAATACATGCGAAAGCCGATACCGCCGGATACGCAGATACCGCCGGAAGTGCTCCGGCAAATGGCGGGACGGCATGGGCCGCGAACCGCCTGCGCAGGGAAGGGGGCGTCGATACCGTCTGGAATTGGGCGGGGCAGGGAGGCCAACCCGGTTGGCTGTGGGGAGGTAATGACGGCGTCAACATGTACGTCTACAACCCCTCAAATTTCAGCGTGAACTATGCCAATTCCGCTGGTGGAGCACGAACAGTCAGTATCAATTATGCAGCTTATAATGATTTTCCCCTTAATGCCAATTTTACCATGCCGTTCGATGGCCTTGCGGTTATCTTCGTAACCGGATCAGGCTGGGGGCATATCAAGCTTTTTGTTAACGGGGCGGAGGTAAGCAGGGCAAGGATGTACGGGGAAGACAGCGCAAACCCCTGTGATTCTCCTTCCGCGTTTGTCAGATCCGGAATTGTCGTTCAAGGGCAAGTTAATGGCTCTCGCATTTCAGGCGTAGTAAGATGTTTCCCCGGAGCGTAGTCATGATTTATATCAAAAAAGAAGAAGATGTGGCTGTGGCGTATTGTGATGTGGGAACGCTTGAAGCCATTACTCAATCAAGAGAAGCAGATCTCGTCGTATCTGATGCAGAGTGGGCGAAGGCTGGATTTCATGCGTATATCGACAACACCGGAAAGGTAGTTCTTGGTTATCCCGCCTTGACGCTCAATGAGCTGAAAGAAGAAAAAAAGGCACAGATCGACGCGGAAGCGTCGACCGCCATCCTTGCCGGATTCGACTATACCGTAGACGGGGTGACCTATCATTTCAGCTATGATGCCTTTGACCAGCAGAATTTTGCGGATACGGCGAACGTCTGCATCATGAAACAGGCGGGGATGCCGGGCCTGCCCGACTCTGTAATGTGGAACGCCTACACGGTGCCGGGGGGTGAGCTTGAGCGTTTGACGTTCGACGCATCGGGCTTCCTCGCGCTCTATGCTGGCGGGGCCATGCGGCACAAGAACGGGACGATGCAGCGCGGCGGGGAACGCAAGGCGGTGGTGGAGGCCGCGACCACGCCGGAAGAGGTTGAAGCCGCATGACATACGGAAAGCGAACGTTGATCGCCGTCGACCAGCTCCTCAATACGCTTCTTGGTGGCTGGCCGGACGAAACCCTGTCCTCGCGCTGTTACCGCTGGGCGCGGGACGGGGTGAGGGCATGGCCCCGGAAGCTGGTGGACGGGCTGTTCTTCTGGCAGAGGGAACACTGCAAGAGCAGTTATGAGAGCGAGAGAGAAGGCAGGCAGTCGCCGCCGGAATTGCGGCGTAAAGCCCCAGCGAAAAATCTCTAGGGCTTTGCATATGGCATATCAATGTGCAAAAAAGGAGTGTGGCGGATTATCCATGTTAATGAATTACCGTAGTCGGACAAACTCGAAGCGCATGACAAGGAGCTCACAGCCCTCAAGGCGGACGTGAGTTCGCTCAAGGGGAAAAGCGGCTCCTGAAGAAATGGCTTATATTGAAAAGAGAGGCCCCGAAAGGGGCCTTACTCTATATTTTTGTTAGTGTTCAGAAAATAAATAATCGTATCATAAGAGTAACTACTGATTTTTATCTTTAGGAAGATTAATAAAACCTAAACCGATACGGCTGCGCCAGGAACCTAAGATATTCATGAAACGATGTGCGTATTCAGAGCGAAGCTGTGCAACGACGATAGCTTCTTTTGTATAAAATTTTATACCTGCATCAGAGGCCTCAATAATATTTAAAAATATTTTCTTATTGTCAAGAGCTGTAGATGTACAGAAAAAATCATTTGTAGATAGTTTTATTTGGTCTATCTTTCCAAATAATATATCTCCCCTATCAGGGAAAATAATATATTTATTCTCTGTGAGGCCTTTTAAACATTTCCCTTTGTTTGTAAGTAGATTAATTTCAATTGAAGATATTTGTTTTATTTCTTTATTTATTAGATCGCACTCTGGTGATACACAGATATAATATTTCGTTGCATTATCATCTTCTATTTTAAATATACTTCCAGTCGTCATGTTGCTATTTATATACGGTTCACAACATATAAATTTGTTCAATACCGCAAAAAAATCTTCTTTTGAGCTAAAAGATGCTTTTTCAATATCCTGAATATCTTGATATGTATATTCATTTGTTTGTATATCTTGAATATATTTACGAATAATATTTCTTACGTCATTACTCAGTGCACGCTCTGGACTATAAAACATTGAGCGTAGTAGATGATCTATTATACAATCACATGAAGATATTTGATTGCTGTCAGCACCATTAGTAAGAGAAGCAAAAAGTGCAGCCGCTTTTGTTTCTCTGTCCGGCATCAGTTTATTAATTTTTATATCAATATTCTTTATGAAGTCTGAAATGGTATGCCTCATCATCAGAGTCATTGGCGTAGGACCATGTGCATGTAGGGCATCACATAAAGCTTCTATTAATTCCTTTATAGATAAAAAACCTTGATCTTTACCAACAAAAACAAGAAAAAGATTATGACAAGCTATCCATGGATAGGAAGAAAAATCCGTTAGATTGCATGCCTCGATATGTCCATCGACTGGAGTGATTCCATAGCATTTTTCTTTCAAAGATAACAGAAAGGCGGCGTTGAGAGTTTCTTTCGTGCTTTTGGCAGGAATATGAATATCATCAAACAGTTTTTCTTTATTTTCTAACCAATTCGCCAGATGATCACTCGCTAGCTTTTTTTCTTCATTATTTGGAGAGACACATGGCATTTCTGATTGAATGTTGTAAAGACATGCCGCTGTTTGTAATGCAATCTCATGAACATTTGCCTGTGTGTAGACAATTACTAAATTGTAGTCTGGATTTTCCGCAAGACGTTGCAAGGCCGTGAGTGTTTTATTGGGAGCTCCAGAAAACTCATAATCGAGAACAAGTAAGTCGGCCTTACTGATGAAATTACCTTCATCATTGGGATAATCATTTTGAATATCAATGAGATATCCCTCTTTATGGCAAGATTCAATGAGCCGGAATACTCTTTCTTTATCTTTGTTTCTTGGGGAATTAAGGCGAGGACTTGTGCTTGACGCGATGGAGGGTGGCGTTTCAATTTTTGGGAGAAAGGGGTTGCTGTCGGGATCTGTGAGCTCACCAGCCACCTCTTCTTTTGTGGCCGAGCACTTTTTTTCTTCTCTAAGTATTTCTGCAAAGGTAGGGAAGTCATCATCAATGCAGACGACGCTTTTGATAGGTGCAATATATGCCGCACGGATGTTTTCTTTCGTTGCCACCATCTCAAGTCCCTTTTTTTTCAATGATGAAATTGGCGCCTTCAAGAATTTTGGGGTCGTCATTTCCGGCATAGCGAATAGTATAACCCGCAAGACTCAGATTTTCCCGACAGAGATATAGCCCGATACCTCTCCCGTTGATGCGCCGTGTGAAGAAAATTTGAAACAGTTCGTTAAGATCATCGGGGTCTACACCCGGACCACTGTCCGCGACGATGAGCTTGTCCTGCTGGTAATCCAAAAGGATGATGCGACGAGCGCCCTGTTGCACCCAGTATAGGGCATTGTTCACCAAGTTGATGAAGGTGGGGTAGATGCGCGAGGGAAGATCTCTGATGGTGACGGCGCGAAATGTTTCTGTGGCACTGAATTCGATGTGTTCATTTTCCAATATGCGCACAAAGAATTGCCGTACATAGTCTTCTATTTCCGCACCGTGTATATCCAATTTACTACGATATGATGTCTTTTTTAAAGGTGAAAGGAATCGCAGACGATCGACGAGAGCACAATGCGCCTCCCTAGCCATTTTGAAAGCTGTCAACGCCTGTACTTGTGCTGGCATGGCGTCCAGATTACGCCGAACTTGCGATTCCAACGCTTCCAGCTCATGCCCGATTATTTCGACGGTAATGCCGAGCTGCGCTACGGCATGCAACATGGTGACTTTTTCCTCGAGCTTTTGATTGCGCTCGTCTACTGCAAGGAATGCTTCACCTAAATTGATGTTTTCGGCCACCTGTTCCAGTGTGCCAATCACCGCTCCATATTTCTGCTCGAAATCTTCACGTAGGCTTTCGTAGACGACATCAAATTCGTTGGTAATATTTAAAGGATCTTCTCCTTCTCTCAAGCCTTCCAACAAGTCGGCTACGCCTTTTCTATATAGCTTGCGGTCGCCTTCCCCGATTTCAATCCAGTGTTTTTGGATTGTCTCCAAAATTTTTTCCATGGCGCGCAACTGCTTGCTGACCACCGCCGATAGTTTGGCTTCGTTACTGTACATTTTTTTCTGAGCAAGCTCTCTCGGATCGCCCAGTAACCCGGAAACTTCAAAGTGCGCCAGAGTTTTTTTCATGCTGGCGATGATTGTGCAAAATTCTCGATAGGAATCACGATAAGCCCGGTATTGTTCTTCTTGAATCGATGAAGTACCGGGTCGTGGAGGTAGGCGCAATTCGTCACGTAGGCCATCAAGTTTACCTATTGATTCCCGTAATTCCAGCAGAGCGGTTTTGTCTTTGCTTTCTCCGGCGGCTTCAAGTTGTTGTCTTATTTTTTCAGCCTCATCCCGTGCTCCTTCCGCCCGTGGTGCAATAGATTTAAACTTCTTCTTAAAATCGCGTTGTGCTCTCTTGCGTGCCGCTTCGACGGCCTTGGCCATAGCGGCATTTCGTTTTTTAATACCTGGCAGTTCTTCCTTGCGTATATCGGATGACGAACCGAGGTATTTACGCGCCACGGTCATTAGTAGATTGATTATCAGGCGTTCAAAGGCTCGACGCGCTTTGTTGGCCACTAAGCCTTCTCGCCCCGCCTTGTCTCGCAAATTTGGGTTATTCCGTGAAGATATGAAAATGCCACCGCAGCAGCGACGATATGAAAAAAATTCGCGGCCAGCATTTTTGGAACGGCGTTCTTCAACATTAAAGAGATCGCCGTCGGTACGACCGTAGGGCTGTACACGCAGGCCGTCACGGTAAAGGCAAATCCCACCGTATTTTTCTAGCTTTGCTTGAATACTTGCAAATGTTTCGTCTGAATGAGTAGAATTTTTTCGCTCAAATTCGATGGTGGCAAGACGGAAGGTGAGCGGACCGATACTTTCCTTGCCAAAGGGAGGTAAGAATTCTGGTGGAAGGATGGTCACTGAACCTCTATCAATTCCGTAGGCTTTAACCTCTCCTGTGAAGACTCCTTTGGCGTCGAATGTTCCTTCAATGCAATGTTCAAGTTCACGAAAATCTTCAGTCGTGAACGCATCCCCAGAAGAGAGAACGACCTCTTCGTAGCCGTCTTGGTGTGTTACCAGCTCATACTCGAAATCGTTTTTTTGTTCAGCGTAGGGATCGGTAAAATTAATCAAGGTTTCGCGCATATTGTCTTTGGCAACTTGGGCGTCCGGACTTTCGTAGTTCGCCTGTACCCAGCTTGTCAAATCCACATTACAATCGACGCAGAATAGTGCCGTACCATGAAGATCCTGTTCCGACGTCTTGCGCAACATACGCCACCAAGGTAGAAAATGTTCCCAGGAAAGCCCCAAATCTTCCGGTAAAGCGAGAATTTGTTTTTCAGTCGTCGGCATGTCAGGCCGTTCTTCTTTCTCCAACAAACTGAAAGCTTCCCACGCGTTGCGGATACGTGCGCCGTCCGCCGACGCTCCCATATCCATGTTGCTTTTCAAATCCTCGACCATTTGAGCAAGCAGGGGCAAAAATTCATCCAGCCCGCCGAATTCGACGAGAGGAAAGTGGACGTCCGAGATGAGAAGGTAGGGGTTTTCAAAAAAACGCCAATCAACCAGCAGGGCGGCGTAGGGATGACCTACTTGCTTGGAAACGACCAGCGTAACGGGAGAGAGAAAAGCGGCGGAGAGACGGCCGATACCCTTTTCACCCAATCGTACACGGGGACACAAGCCAAAGGTTTCTTCCCCGCCGGTGCGTTTATCCACCTTACTCTCCGTGCCTACGACAAGCCATTTTTTTTGCAAATCTACAGCGCTCATACCGGAGCCGTTGTCATAAATACCGGCGATGGGAAGAGAACCGCTGAATATATGCAACGAAACATCACGCGCATAGGCGTCGTAGGCGTTTTTCCAGAGTTCGCTTACGGCGGTGGGCGTGTCCGCTATCTGGCCTCGTCCGAGGTGGTCGATAGCGCGGGCGCGAGTTTGAAATGTTGCCTGTGTCAGCATGTCTACTCCATATCAGTTCACAAATATTCAGTAAACATTTTTTTCTAATGCGTCTATAACGCTCTGCAGTACGGCCTCACCAAGCCTCACGGGTACGGCATTGCCCACTTGGCATGCTGCGTTCATCAGTCCGCCCATAAAAACGAAGTCGTCGGGAAAGGTCTGAAAGCGCGCAGCTTGTCTTACGGTAATACCATGATGTTCCGTCGGATGCAGGAAACGTCCTTTTGATGGATTGATGCATGCCGTCGTCATTGTTGGACCGGGCTTTGACGGATCGATGCGCCCATAGACGTCCTTATGCCCATCGTGTTCTCTATGGCAAGGCAGAACTCTGCTGGATTGATGCCGGCTACCACCGTTGGGTGGTGTGGACTTGAAAACTTCGATCAGCGCGGCGGTGTGCTGCAAATGAATGTCGTTGATGTCGCCCGGCGGGGCTGGAACAAAAACCTCGCTTGCAGGGCGCCACGGGAGACATTTCGATTGTGCGTCGGGGTCGTCGTGGGTCGGAATGGGAGGCCAGATTAGGCTTTCAGGACGTTTGTTTCGCCAGCCAAGAATGAAGACGCGCTTGCGACGTTGGGGAACGCCGTAATTGCGGGCGTCAAGAATCTGAGGAGGAAGAACGTCATATCCTGACCGGCTGGCCTCTTGATAAAATTTGTCGAGATATTTTTTATGGCGCGGCCACAACAAGCCAACGACGTTTTCAACAAGAAAAGCCTTCGGTTGCAATGTTCTAACAAAGTCGAAATACCGTAGGAGCAACTCGTTTCGAGGATCGTCCACACCAGAGTTGTTGATGCGGTGCGTCGAAAACCCCTGACATGGAGGCCCACCCATGAGAATATCCAAAGCAATATTTGAGGGAAGAAAGGACAGAAACTCCTGCGAGTCGATTTTACAGATGTCGCGTTCAATCAGGCGCGGAGCGGGGGAGAGGCGTGAAAAATTCGTACGGTATGTGTCGCAAGCATGTGTATTATTTTCTAAGGCGGCAAGCACTTGAATACCCAAATGGGTAGCTGCTAGGGAGAAGCCTCCCGCCCCGCAAAAAAGATCGACGGCTGTAATCATAGTATCTTTTCAACTCCACACGCCAGCCCGCAGGTCTCTCGAAGAGACAACGTGGCCTTGTGTCGTTCTACAGTCGTATACCGAAATGTGAATCTGCCTGTGATGACAGTTCAAATACATGGCACTATGGAAGAAGGTAATCGTCATGATTTTCAAAAAAGTCGCTCAATCTGGCTTGAAGAGTCATTGTGTCCTTCAGCTCGCATTCCCAGATGATGAGTACATACCATCCCAAGTCTTTTAGCGTCTGAATATTGCGGCGATCCCTAGCTACGTTTTTTTCCAGTTTTTGTCGCCAAAATTCGGCGTTGGACTTGGGTAAGGTCGCACGCTTGCACCCGGGATGTCTATGCCAAAAGCACCCGTTGACGAAAATAACGGTCTTGAATTTGGGGAGGACGATATCTGGTTTACCGGGGAGATCGGCTCGTTGAAGTCGAAAACGATAACCCATGCTATGCAGTAAGGAACGTACACGTTTTTCTGGGGTGGTATCACGCCCTTTCACGTGGCTCATAATCCTACTACGTTCCTCGGGGGAGACAGTGTCCATGTAGGTCAGTATAGCCATACGAACCGCCAACTGCAAGATACGGTTAAGGATAAGTACATATCATGTGATGAAAATTCCGAGTAGCGTGAAAGGTGGAAATGAATAAGAAAGAAGACTCCAATTTTACTGGGGCAATTTTGGGGGCAACTAAAAAATAAAAATATTTTTAATTAACTATTTTTAATATGTTATAATATACTTTAAACGGTCCCCCTCTCCACCATAAATTTCAATGGATTACTGTAAAAAGTAAGCCATTTTTTCATTGGTGGAGCTTTCGCCATTGGTGATTTCATTGTAACGCGCCAGACAGTTTTGTGTACAACACCACTTAGTTTTGGTATGAGAGAA
>OGXY01000740.1_pt1 | contig 27502 bp, 25 predicted proteins | sample 1576411 | NCBI WGS metagenome assembly OGXY01 (sample SAMEA3541498, study PRJEB24748) | human gut metagenome | biome: human gut; feature: human-associated habitat; material: faeces | place: China | collected 2012 | reverse complement strand
GCTTAGGGATAATGTAAGTACTACCAGAATGGTCCAAAAAAATATCCGCACCCCCAACCTTATGTAACCCCATCCCTGCCATACTCCTTCCCCTAACGGGGACAGCTAAGCCACGCCCCGCCCCAACTCCCCACGCAAAAAAGGACATCCCATTTCCGGAGATGTCCTTTTTCTTATTCTTTTCCTTATTAAAATCCTTTGGAGCGGAGTCTCTTTTCCCACCAGTTGAAGAAGAGGGTGAGGAGGATGGCTACGGCCCAGTAGGCTATGGCGTCGGCGATGTAGGGTTCGGTTCTTCTGTTGTAGAGAGCAGAGAAGATGTCGGCTTTGGCGAACATGTCGACGACTTTGACGGTGAATACCAGGGCGAGGAGTTTGATGGTCTTCAGGTAGTAGGTGAAGAAGGCTGGCATGGCTACGACGAAGGCCTGGGGGAGGACGATGCGGGTGAAGGCGCGGAATGGGGTCATGCCCATGGCGACGGCTGCTTCGTACTGCCCGTGGTCGACGGAGCGGAGCGCTCCTCTGAGGTTTTCAGACTGGTAGACGGTGTTGTAAAGGATGAATGTGGTGTAAACGGTCCAGTAGGGGCTGACGTCGAAGGGTTTCACGGTGTGGCCCAGGATAGACGTGAAGAGGGGCGCGAGGAGGTAGGGCAGCGAGTAGTAGACGATGAAAAGCTGCACGATGCTCGGTACGCCTCTGAAGAAGGAAATGAAAACGGTGAGGAAACCGTTCACGATGACGTTCTTGCTGCGGATCCGGATGAGTGCAATCACGGAGCCCAGAAGGATGCCGAAGAAAAGGCTGACGAATGCCATGAAGAGGGTATTCGGGATGGCTTCGGCGATGAAGAGGAGGGCGGTCGGTATGACAGCAAAGTCTATCATTATGTGGTCCTCCTTCCTTTATCGGTCATGCGCTGTGTCGCATGGAATGCCATTTCCACGAAGATGACGAGCACCCAGTAGATGAGGGCGACGGCGCAGTAGGTTTCAAGTTTTCCCTGGCCATAGTTGGCGTTGATGATGTTGCCGGCGCGGCCCATGAGGTCGATGACGCCGATGAAGTACATGACGGAGGTATCCTTCATGATGTTGATGGCTTCGCTGACGAGGTTCGGAAGGGCTACAGGAAATGCCTGCGGCGCTACGATGCGGAAGACTCTGTGGAAGGGCGAAAGGCCGAATACGACGGCGGCTTCGCTCTGTCCCTTGTCTACGGAAAGGTAGGCAGGACGGATGATTTCCGAAATAACCGGTGAATAGTGGAATGTCAGCGCGATGAGGACGTACGCTGTCAGAGGCCAGCCGTCAGGGCTGATGCCAAGTCCGCGGACGATGACCGGCAGGACGAAGTAGACGAGGTAGAGGTCCAGGATGAATGGCATGCTTCTGTTGTAGGAGAGCCAGATTTCGCAGAACTGATGAAGGACGGGAATCCTTGCGATGCGGATGACGGCGATGATCATCCCTACGATAAGGCAGAGGAGGATCGAGCCGACGATGACTTCCGCCGTGTAGGGGATGGCCGTCGCGAGCCTCGGGAAAAGTCCGAGGAAGTAATCAAAATTAAAAGTTAACATAGAGAAGACCTCTTTCTAACGAATGAGCGGGAAACGAAAATTAGTGTTCGTCTCTCTTGAGCATTCGCTGGAGGAACTGCTGGGTCTTTTCTTCCTTCGGGTGGGTGAAGAGGTCTTCCGGAGTGCCTTCTTCGACGACGAGGCCGTCGGACATGAAGACGACTTTGGAGGAGACTTCGCGCGCGAAGTGCATTTCGTGGGTGACGATGATCATCGTGATGCCAAGGGTAGCAACTTCAGCGATGGTGTCGAGGACTTCGCCGACGAGTTCCGGATCGAGGGCTGATGTCGGTTCGTCGAAGAGGATGACGTCAGGACGTGGAGCGAGGGCGCGAGCGATGCCGACGCGCTGCTGCATGCCGCCGGAGAGTTCAGACGGATACATCTTGGCGTAGTCTTCCATGTGGACGCGCTTCAGTTCTTCCATGGCGATGTCCTTCGCTTCGGAAGCGGACTTGCCGTAGCCGTAGATGAGGCCTTCGGTGATATTTTCCAGGACGTTCTTATTTCTGAAAAGGTTGAACTGCTGGAAGACCATCGTGGATTTCCTTCTGAGGCGTTTGACTTCATCTTTGGAAATTTTGGAGAAATCGACAGATACGTCGTCAATCGTGAGTTTGCCGGAGTCTGGCTGTTCGAGATAGTTCAGGCAGCGGAGGAAGGTAGTTTTCCCCGTGCCGGACGGGCCGAGGATCGATACTACATCACCTTTTTCAACGTTCAGGTTGATGTCTTTCAGGACTGTATGATTGCCGAAAGATTTGCGAATATGTTCTGCAGTCAATATGCGGGACATGATGAGGACCTTCTTTCCTAGAATGTGTTAGTTTTTAGTTTTTTGGTTGTATGGTTTGCGATGCAATAAAAAAAGCCCCGCCGCAAAGGGACGGGATTTTCCGTGTTCCACCCAATTTCGCCCCTGCGTTGCCGCAAAAGCCTTGGTAAGTCAAAAAGACTCAGCCACTGTAACGGGTGATCCCGGGCCGCTTACTTGGGTTCAGCTGGCCGGCTCGAAGAGGCACTTCCATGGAATTCCCACGCCCGTTTCCACCATCGGGGCTCTCTTTGGAGGTTCCATCCATGTACTTTCTCTTGTCATCGCTCATATAAAAGATTAATTATCATCAATATAACATAGAACGGAAAAGAAAATCAAGGGTTTACAAATCTTTTACCACGGGGTTCCTGCACTTTCCGTTTTCCTGTTGCCTTGCGCGGCTTGCTAAATATATAATAAGGAGACAGGCGCGCTGTAAGAGGCGCGTATCCAGGGAGGTAAAATGAGAGTTTCAATCATCGGAGCCGGCGCGATGGCGCTTGCGGCGGCTTCTTATTTAAAATTAAAGGACGTTTCGTCCCTTGTCTACGTCAGAAGCGAGAAGAAACTTGCTGCATGGTCGACGAAACCGGTCCGCGTGACGGGCGTGATGGAGAGCTCCTTCTACGTGCCGATGGCCAAGACGATGAAGGAAGCGGTGAACTATTCCGATACCGTCATCATCTGCACCCGCGCAGGCGACTATGAAGACGTCATCAATGAGCTTCTGCCCTGTCTTCGTAAGGGGCAGTGCATCCTTTTCCTGAACGGCTGCTGGGGCGCTGTGAAGACGTACCGCCTGCTGAAAGAAGATGCGAAGTACCTGACCATCGCAGAGACAGCCGGGTCTCCTTTCGCTGCCAGCCTTTCGGAAGATTTCCTGACACTGGAAATGAAGGGCATCCGTACGGAAATCGGGTACTCGGCGCTGGGGACGAGCAAGGATCCGGGCGAGCTTCTCCATACGATTGCACCGCGCGTTTCCCGTATTTCCTCACCGGTCTCCACATCCCTTTCGCAGGCGATGCCGATCGTGAATGCGGCCAGTGCCTTCTTCAATATCTCGCGCATCGAGAACGGGGAAGACTTCGAACTCTTCGGACCATCGTTCACCAGCCGCGCAGCCGACTACATGGAGCACTGCGACAAGGAACGCCTCGCCGTGGGAAAGGCTCTGGGGCTTGAACTTTACAGCCTCCTTGAGACCGTGAATTCCCAACGATCTGAGAAGAAAGCGACCCTTTACGAGGCGTTTAAGAATAATGCACTCTACGACGGGCTCAAAGGCCCCGTTTCCTTATCCGACAGAAGCCTTTCCGAAGACCTTCCCTGCGGACTGGGAAGCCTCCTCGATCTGGCGGACATGATGCATGTCCCCGCGCCGTATATCACGGCGATGGTGGACACCGCCTCACTTTACATGGGGAAACCTTACGAGCCGTTTCTGACAGTACAGGACCTCAGGGCGATCAAAGCGCTCCGGGGCAAGTAAATCAGGAGGGATTTATGAAGAAATTATTTACCGCCATACTCGCGTGCGCCATGATGGCAGGCGCATCCGCCAGCGCTCTCGCAGAAAACTGGGTAGCGCTCCCGGGCACGAGCGGCGTCAAAGTCGATACAGATTCCTACGTGGACGGCGGAATCCTGGCGCAGATGACACTCGAGCTGCCAGCCGGCGGAAAGAACGTCATTTCCTCGATGGCCTTCAACCGCGAGGACAATACCTACCGCATCGCGACACTCCAGATGCCTTCCAAAGACGGAAAGATGGAAACGAAAGTCTATCCGGACAATCCGGAAAACTGGTCCAAGATCCTTCCGAACACACTGGGAAAGACCATCTACACCCACTACGTCGAAAATCCGCTTCCGCGCTTCACCAACCCGGACTGGGTCACGCTCTATAAAGAACAGGGCGTCCGTTTCCATGGAAGCGAATACCAGATCGAAAAGAACACGATGAGCTACCGCGACGGCTATGCGACATTCTGGATTCGTATCACCTACCCGTGGAAGGACCAGAACTTCTCCGCTGCCGTGTACCAGGTGAAGATGGACGTGCCGAACAAGAAAGTGCAGACACTCTCCATGACAGAATATGATTACGACGGCAAAGTCCGCTCCCATGGCGCAGGCTCCAGAGACCGCGGCAATATCGAGCCGGACACACCGATGTACGAAGTATATGAATACGTGAACCATGCCCTCCGCACCGGACAGCTCAAGATGGTCACGACAAGACATGGATAATAAGACAGACGCTTTTCTGATGGAAGGCGTCTTTTCCATCCCTTATATAAGGTATAGAAAGGAAAACATATGAAGAAATTACTGACCGCTGCAGCGCTCGCCTCTGCGCTCCTCCTCTCCGCACCCGCCGCCTTTGCTGAAAACTGGGTCGAAGTCGCAGGCTACCAGGGCCGCATGATCGACACTGACTCCTGCAAGGTACAAGGAAATACGCCCGTCCTCATTGTAAGGCCGACAGACGGCACCGAAATGACGATCCAGTTCAATAAGAAAGACATGACATACCAGTTCCTTTCTCTGAAACGCCTTGATGGAAATGGGAAAGTCATCGACGAAGTCCCGGCAGACAAACTCGCCGGCCACTTCCTCCCACTCAAGGAAGGATCCCTCATCTCCAGTCTCTACATGCAGTACGTCGCTTACCCGATCCCGCAGCTCGCCAACACTGAATGGGTCACTATCTATCGCACTGGCATGAGTGCGAACGCCGGCAGCCGCGTCTCCATCGACAAGAACCACATTTCCTATGACGGAGACTACGCCGTATTCTGGCTGAAAAACGACTACGTCCCGGCAGAAAAAGGCATCGCCTCCCAAATCAGCCAGGTCAAGGCAAACATGGCAAACAATCAGGCGAAGATCCTGTCCCTTACACTCTACGATGAAAACGGAAAAATCCTCCAGCACGACGCCAGAGGCGAAGCCGCAGAAGTCCGTGACGCCAGACAGGGCATCATGAATGAAGCCGTCACCTTTGCCAGGGAACACATCCTGCAAGGCACCAGGTAAGGAGGCATCATGGCAGACATCCGAGTAAGAAACCTCTCGCAGGAAGCGGCTGAATCCTGCTATGAAGCCTACCTCAAAGGCGAAAGACCAAAAGAAGGCACCATTCTCGTCTCCGGCCCCGTCGTCGTCTTCACCAGCGACACCTTCGAAATGAAAGGTGAAACACTGGAAGACGGCGAGGAGAAATTCGTCTCCATCCTGGACAACGAAGCCAAGAGCAGGGCGGCCCTTTGCGAATACAAAAACGGCCGCCGCCTCCCCGCAGGCGCAGCCCTTGCTGGCATGAAAGAAGGATACTTTGCGTTCCAGAGCGAATACATGAACGAAGAAGGCACGCCATTTACACTCTCCTTCGACCCTTTGGAAGAAGTCATGACAGCCCAGGAAGCAGGGAAACTCTACGGAATCCCTGCCAAGAACATAGAAAAAGACTGCGAAAGCGCAGGCCTTGAAAGCCCCCTGAAACAAGGCGAAACCAGACACTCCGGCAACGTCTGGCTCCTCCAGAAATCCGCAGCAGAACGCGCCTATGCAGATAAAGAAGGCAAAACCTACGCCGTGAACCCGCTCCTCCTCGTCTTCTCCACCGTAGAAGGCGCCGACATCTGGAACAGAGACAGCGGAGTCGTCAGAAGCGCCGCAGGCGGCGCCGGCCACATGAACGCCAGAATGCACGAAGAAGAAAGAAAAAAATCCGGCCGCGTATGGCTCGTCACCCGAAGCGCCATGGAAAGACTCTTCGGCCAGGCCCTCCCGAACAAAATGAAAGAAGCCATGAAGGGGATATAAAGGAAATCCCCAAGCGCCGCTAACACTTGCCTTCCCAGACGGGGAAGGAGGGCCACGTAGTGGCGGTTAGGGTTCATTTATCCCCAAATCCCCATTACCATAAAGGAGTCCTTATGAAGAAAGCGATTTCTGATTTTGCTGATCAGCAGGTAATTTTAATAGAAGATAATTTCACCTTTGGCGAATGGGAAGCGCTCCGGATCCGCAGGGGAAGAGACCTTCGCGGATTCATGAAAGCAGCCGACCTCGTCGGCGCTAAAATCGAAGCGATTGCCGCCCCTGATGATTACCTGCACCGGTTCGGCAAGCCCCTTACGTGGGAAGCGGAAGAGCTCTATTCCGATGGAGACGAAGCGCATGAGGCGCTCATCAGGTCGTACCTGAATAATCCCGACTGCATCATGGGCCTCGGTTCTTATGAGCTCTATGAAAGAATATTCGTCGTGACGGACAAGGGGACACTCGAAGTCTATTTCGAGGACGAAGATCTCTATATCACCGTCGATTCCGCTGACCGTTCCGTCTATGCGAAAAACCACGACAGATATGCAAGCTTTGACGTCCGCAAACTTTTTGGCAGCGTCAAAGGCGATACGATCACAGGATACTGGGTCATGGACAGGGAAGGGAAAGATGAGGACGACGATGACTTCGACATATTCAAGGACCAGAAGCCGTGCATCACAAAACTCAGCCTTGCCCTCGAAAGCGGACGGCGTCTGAATTTCTCCCCGTACATGGACGTCTTCGACTTTGAATTAGTGAATCCGGACGGTAACGTCGCAGAGATTTCCTTTGCCGAAGTACTCCGGTGCCTGAAATAAATCCCGCGATCGGGAAATGCACATAGATTTCCTTGACAAGGACGGCCGCACCGGTCTATAATAACGCCAATATAAGCGATGACTGGGAATAAGTTTCTTTCCGAAATCACAGAGAGCCGGGCAGGTGGGAACCGGTATGGAAGAGGAAGCGTGTCGCCCGTGAGCTCAGAGCCGAATGAAGTAGGCGAAGCGTCGATCCGCGTTAAGGATAACCAAGCTACAAAGCAGGGTGGTACCGCGCATAAGCGCCCTTGTCCGATGGGACAGGGGCTTTTTTGTTAGGCATCCGCTTTAGCAGGTGAGAAATAAGTGAGAGTGGTACCGCGCACATGCGCCTCCCGTGCAGGATTTTTTCTGCGCGGGAGTTTTTTATTAGGAGGCAGGCCATGACAGGCAGAAGGAACCGAGTCCCCTCGGGGACATATGATTTGATAGTCCAAGTCCATTAACCGTTTTGTCTTTTCCCTGAGGAGGATCTTACTATGAAAACAGCTACAGAAAAAAGAATCGCATTCAGAAACATGCTTAAATCCGGAGAAATCATCGTTGCACCGGGCATCGGCGACGCACTGTCCGCCAAGATCGCAGCCTATGCAGGCATCAAAGCCCTCACCATGGGCGGCTACTCCGTTTCCGCATCCCGCCTGGGACAGCCGGATGTCGGCTTCCTTTCCTGCACGGAAATGGCTGAACAGCTGACCGGCATCTGCAACGCCACCGACCTTCCCGTCGTTGCCGACGGCGACACCGGCTACGGCAATGCACTGAACGTCATCCGCACAGAGCAGATGTTTGAACAGGCCGGCGCTGCCTGCATCTTCTTCGAAGACCAGGCATGGCCGAAACGCTGCGGCCACATGGACGGCAAGCAGGTTATCTCCGCCGAAGAACACGCACAGAAAATCCGCGCCGCCGTCGACGCACGCCTCGATAAAGAAACCATGATCATGTCCCGCACCGACAGCCGCGCCGTCTACGGCATCGACGACGCCATCGAAAGAACAAAACGTTACATCGACGCAGGCGCAGAAATCTGCTTCGCCGACGGCATCGGCACCAGAGAAGAACTCGAAAAATTCGCCAAAGAACTCTCCGGCAGCGGCGCCTACCTCGTAGCCAACATGATCGAAGGCGGCAAGACACCCCTCATCCCGGCCGAAGAACTTGAGCAGATGGGCTTCTCCCTCGTATTCTGGGCCTGCAGCGCCGTCTACACCATCTCCAAAGCCCTCTACGACCTCTTTGGAAACCTCGCCCAGGACGGCACCACAGAAAAGAGCCTGGACCGCATGATCGAGTTCTCCCAGTTCAACAGCATGATCGGCCTCGACACCTACAAAGAATACGAAAGAAAATACAAAGTAGACAGAGACGACTGAGGATATATAAGGAAAAGGAAATAGAAGATAAATGCAAAAATGGAGCCCATCGAGGACTCCATTTTTGCGTGGGAATATTTCCCGAATTAAAACGTAAGCCTGCTTCAGCTCTTTGCTGGGCCTTTCACTTCACGACTTTTCTTGCCCCAAAACCGCCATTTCAAGACGGGGAAACGGAAATGCCAATGATTCCCTTTATAATAGGAACAGAGAGGACGGAGGATATGATGAAAGTCTCCGGCGGCCTCCTAAACTCCGGCTGGGGCAGCAAACAAAGACACGTTATCTATACAATGGGTCTGCCAAGAGCATTCAGCCCCGCGGCAATCCGCCGCATCTATTAACCAGTTCTCCCTTATCCACTCCAAGGAGATAAAGCAGCAAATGAAAATCAGGTATTTCACTTCCCGGGAATACCTGATTTTCATTTGTGTAGGATTAAAACTGGAACAATGTCCGAAGTGCTGATAGGGTTGATCACCATGATCGAAGCGAGGTTTAGCTGTCCCCGTTAGGGGAAAGTGGCGCCGGAGGCGACGAAAGGGGTTCATTGCTTATTTTCTCGAGCCTCAGCTCGTTTGTCCATTTTTATCACCATCCTCCCATCTTTTTCCAATGTTTTATTCATTATTTCTTAGCTTATGCATATTTCGCATGATTATTACGTGAGTTTTATTTTTCATGATATAATAAGGAAGTTTTACGAAAACAGGAATATTTCTTGAATTCACGAAATATATTGTGAGGTATTGTATGAAAAAAGTCATTCTTCCGTCATTAGCCTGGACGGCGGGACTGTCGCTCTTGATTGCGCTGATCCTTCATCTGGGCGGGGATTTCCCGGACCTTCGAAGCTATGTCCAGCCGCGTCTGGGCGTGGGGGTTCTGGTTTTCCTCATTGTTTCCCTGGGCCTTTTCTCTGTCTTTGACAAAGCGTTCCTGAAGAAATTCTTCCCATGGGCGGCGGTGCTGCCGATCCTCTGGATGGCGACCTTCACCTGGGCGTACGGTTTCGCGTCGCTTCCTGAAAAGAAGCACCTCGGCGATTACTATGTCCTGGGCGGCGTTGCTTTCGGGCTTCCTTACGTCTACCTGACAATTACGGAGAAAATCAATCAGCGCCTGCCGAAGCTCCGTTTCCTCTGGGAACTCATTGCGGGCCTTTTCGCCTTCTTCATGACAATCTGCCCCTTCATCTATATCGGCTACTACATCCTCTTTGGCGGGGAAATGGACATGTTCGCCATGATGGCCGTCCGTTCCACCCATATGAAGGAAATCCATGATTTCCTGGCCACGATGGGATCGCCTGTCAGAATCATCGGCGCCGTCTTTGCCTTCCTCTTTGTCCTTGCCGTTTCCTTCACCTTTGTCCATTCGATGGTAAAGGCAGCGCGCGGCATGAAATCTCCGCTCCGCGGCACGTCCAAAGGATACCTCATCGGACTTGGCGTCCTCTTCGTCCTTTTCTTCGGCGGCTTCTACCGTCAGATCATCCACGTCTTCCCGATCACTATCGTCCGTACGATGGACAGCAAGGGAAGCGAATTCCAGCTCCTCCAGAAACTCACGGACAACCTGGATAAGAACGTGAAGAAGATGACCTTCGTCGATCCCGGCGCAGGCATCACAGAAGGTACGCACATCGTCATCATCGGCGAAAGCGCGAACCGCGACCACATGAAAGTATTCAACCCGTCCTATCCGGAAAACACGACGCCATGGCTCTCTTTCGTCGCCAATACACCGGACTTCGCACTGGGCTACATGGCATACTCGAACTTCCCGAATACGCTGATGTCCCTTTCCTATGCCATGACATCGGCCAACCAGTACAATGACAAATCCTTCGCTGACGTCGTAAGCATGGTCGACGTAGCCAAAGCAGCCGGCTACCGCACGGACTGGATTTCCTTCCACAACAGAAGCTCCCTCTCCAGCGCCGGCGTCACCATGATCGCCGAACGCTCCGACGGCTCCTACTGGGAAAAGAACTACGACGGCTACACCTTGGAAGTCCTGAAGAAACTCCCGCCGGCCAAGAAACGCGTCATCTTCATCAACATCGACGGCAGCCACTACACCTACCTCGCCCGCGTTCCGATCGACAAGAGAGACGAACTCGGCATCCCGTCCAGAGACCCGTACCATGACTATGACCTGACCATTGCCTATGACGACGAAGTCATCCGCGACATCTTCGAATACGCGAAGAAGAACCTGAACCTCCAGACCATGGTCTACTTCTCCGACCACGGCGAGAACATGGAACACTACCACACAGCGTCCCCGTTCTACTACGACATGGTCCACATCCCGTTCTTCGTCTACCTCTCGCCATCCTACCAGGCAGCCCACCCGGGCCTCATGCCAGCCCTGAAGTCCCATGAACACCAGGTCTTCACCAACGACCTCGCCTTTGACACCGTCACCGGCATCTGGGATGCAAAGACGAACTACTACAACCCTGAATATGACTTCTCCTCGCCGAAGTACAGCCTCAACATGGACAACGCAAGAACCATGGAAGGTAAACACAAGATCTCCGACGATCCATTTTTGAAGAAATAGAAATAGGAAATAAGAAATAAGAAAAGGCTGTGACGAAATGAGCAATCATCTCGCCACAGCCTTTTTGCATCACTCTTCATTCTCAAAATCAATCATATTTCACTCTTCTGTATGACACTGATAACAAAAAGATAACGAGATAAAGCGAAAAATAGAAACGTTTGTCATATTTGGAATATAGTTCGAGTCTATGGTCAATTTCGGCGTTTTGTATTCTTTCGAATATGCGGAAATAGCAAATAAAATATAACTAAAAAATAAATAATGCATCCTAGTGAAATTGAGAATGTTTTGTGCTATATTAAGGCTAATAAGGCGCATATGCGCGAAGGTGGATATTCTTAATTCCCGGGAAAGCCCCTAGTTAAGAAACACTTTTTTATGGGATGAAAAATGATGAATGAGATAGATTTGACTAAGGTCGATTTTGAGAAGCCTTTCATGGCCGGTCTAATGGACGGGATGCCTGGAGGCTTTTTTGTGTACCGCGGGGATGAGACCAAGAAGATTATTTATGCCAATCAGAAGCTTCTGGATATTTTCGACTGCGATACATAGGATGAATTCGTCGAGCTGACAGGAGGGACATTCATCGGGATGGTCTATGCAAGAGACCGGATGATCGTCCATGATTACGTCCGCCGCGCCAGGGAATCAGGAAGGACGTCCGGCGTGACGAATTACAGGATCCACACGAAGAAGGGCGTCTTCAAGTACGTGCAGAATTACGCCAATTTCGTCAATGATTACGTGGAAGGCGGACTTGTCTACGTATTCATCGCAGCGGCAAGATCCACGCATGACCGTCTGACAGGTCTTCCCAGTATGCTGAATTTCCTTGACTACGCCAATTCGCCGAAGAATGAAATCTTCAGGAGCGGGAAGATTCCTGCCATGGTCGCTTTCGATTTCTTCGGCTTCAAAGTCTACAATACCCGCTACGGCATACAGGAAAGGAACAAGCTCCTCGTCGAGTTCTCCATTATCCTGAAAGATATTTTCGGAAAGAACAGCGTCTCCCGCTTCGGCAAAGACCATTTTTATGTCCTCACCTGCGCCGGCGGGATCAGGGAGCGCCTCGATGAAGTCTTCGAACGCCTCTCAAAAGCCAATCATGGCCGCACCGTCCCCGTCCGTTCCGGCGTCTATATTTATGACATGGATGATGCCGTCAGCGCCTCGGAAGCCTGCGACCGCGCGAAGATGGCCTGTGACGTGGACCGCCATTCGTACATGTCCTTCTACAACATCTTCGACAAGAACCTCCTTGAGAAGGAAAGGACGAGAAGCTTCGTCTTCCTGAATATCGGGGATGCGCTCAAGAACCATGAAATAGAAGTCTACTACCAGCCACAGGTCGATGCCCGGACAGGGAAACTCTGCGGCGCCGAGGGCCTTGCCAGATGGAATTCGCCGAAAGCAGGCTTCATGATGCCGGGCAAATTCATCCCCGTCCTCGAAGCAGCGAACCTCACCTACAAGCTCGACATTTACATCATCCGTCAGATTGCCAGAGACTTCAGGAAATGCATCGAAGAAGGCACACCAATCGTGCCCGTTTCCTTCAACTTCTCCAGAACCGACTTCGAGACCTGCAATCCGTACGAAGAACTCCAGAAAGCCGTTAAGGAATACAACCTCGAGCCGAAAATGTTCCGCGTGGAAATCACCGAGTCCACCCTGATGTCCGATCCGGCCAAGATCAAAGAACAGATGACACTCTTCCGCAAAGCCGGCTATGAAGTCCTGATGGACGACTTCGGCAGCGCCTATTCCTCTCTCGCTACCCTGCGTGACTTCGACTTCGACGAAATCAAGATCGACATGGGCTTCATGAGGAACTTCAGCGACAAATCCAAGAAAATCATCAGACCCATGATCATGCTCGCCCAGTCCCTCGACGTACACACCCTGACCGAAGGCGTGGAAACCGCCGAGCAGCTCAGCTTCCTCCAGCAGGCTGGCTGCGAAAGGATCCAGGGCTACTACTTCAGCAAACCCATTCCCTACAGCGAATTCGTCCAGAAACTGAAAACCATGGACTGCTGTGATGATCTCAAAGACTGCGAAAAATAATAATAACAATAACAAAGAGGAGAAAAACTATGTCAATGATCGATTCAGAAGCACAGGGCTTCACCGTCAGAGCCTACCAGGACTACGAATTCCGCCCCGTTACCAAAGAAGACCTGAAAGGGAATGGAGCGTATTCTTCTTCTATCCGGCTGACTTCACCTTCGTCTGCCCGACCGAACTCCAGGACCTCCAGAACCACTACGAAGCATTCAAGAAGATCAGCTGTGAAATCTACTCCATCTCCTGCGACTCCGTCTACGTCCACAAAGCATGGCACGACCACTCCTAGGCCATCGGAAAAGTAGAATTCCCCATGATCGGCGACCCCGGCCAGGTCCTCACCCGCGCCTTTGACGTCCTCGCCAAGAACGGAGAAGAATCCCAGAGAGCTACCTTCATCATCGATCCCAAGTACCAGGTCGTAGGCTACGAAATCATCTCCTCCAACGTAGGAAGAGATGCCGAAGAACTCCTCAGAAAAGTAGAAGCCTGCCAGTTCGTCTACGAACACGGCGACATGATGTGCCCCGCAGCCTGGCACCCCGGTGACACCCCGCTCGTACCGGGAAATGACTTGATTAGTGATATTTAAAAAGAAAAAATAAGGAAATAAAAAAGGAGCTGTAGCAAAATGATTGCACATTTTGCCACAGCTCCTTTTTCGCTTTTTCTTTCCTTATATTATCTCTTCTTCAGTGACGGATTTCTTGTTTCAGCGATCCAGGACTTGAAGGTCTCTTCGCTGATGCCGAATTCCTGCTGGACGTAGGGAGCCCATTTCATGGACTTGCTGCGTGCTTTGACGATGTTTTCCATCAGGCTGCCTGTGTGCTGTTCGATGAGGTAGGCGAGGCGGAGCCAGTGGTTCGGGTAGCCTTCGGAAAGGAGTGTCTCTGCTCTCTTGGCATCCATGCCGTAGAAACGGTGGAGACGGTCGGCTCTGTGGGCGATGTAGCGTTTGCTGTAGATCTCCGGGGTCAGGCCGAGTTTCTTTTCGATGCGGCCCCATGGGTCGTCTTTTCTCATGACGAGGATTTCGCCGGCTGTCTTGCCTGAGAGGCAGGAGAGGAGGGCGGCTTTGTCGACGTCGTTGAAGCGGAAGCCTCTGGAAAGGATTTCCTTCGCTTCGTCTTCAGGAATCTGGTATTTATGATGGATGCTGCGGATCTGGTCATCCATGGACATTTCGGTACTTCTCATCATGGAAAGTGCCTCCTTTATAAAGATTTTATGATACTTTCTAATTATATCATAAGAATTGAATAAGAAATTTCATAGGATGATAGAAAATAGAGATACAAAGTGACGGGTTCCGCATGAAATTTGAAACAAAACGTGTTTTTTGTTAAAATAACAACGTTATTCTATTTTTCCCCGAGAGGTGAATGATGTTTTTACATGAGATTATAAAGGGTGCCGATCCGGCGCATCTGGTGTTCGAAGGCGATGCCGTCGTCACCTATGGCGAGCTGGAAAAAACAGTCGCCCGCTACAGAAATACGCTGTATGAAATGGGAGTCCGCCAAGGGGAACGTGTAGGCCTCTATACCGCCAACCGCGCAGAATTCGTCTACGTATTCATGGCAGTGGTCAGCCTTGGCGCTATTATCATCCCGATCAACAATTCGCTCGTCGACCGCGAAGTGGATTACATCCTCCGCGATTCCGGTTCCATGCTGCTCATCACGGACACTGTGCTGGAAGTTTCCTGCCCGTCCATCGGCATCCATGACCTGGACTACAAGACGAAGAAGGAAATCGCACCGGCTGCCCCGGATTTCCCGGAAGATGTTACCGAAGATGACGTCTGCGCGCTGGTTTATACGTCCGGCACGACAGGAAGCCCGAAGGGTGCTATGCTGACGCACAGGAACCTCGTGTCGAATGTGGAGCAGTACCTGCAGCGCATCACTTTCGTACCGGAAGACAAGGTCCTCTGCGTCCTGCCGATGTTCCACGCTTATGGCCTCACGACCGTCGTCAATGCCGGCCTCTACGCGCATGCGACCATCGTCATCCTGCGCTCGAAGAGCCCGTCTGAAATCACGAACACGATCGTGGAACATTCCGTGACGATTGCCATCATGGTACCGCCGATGTACAACCTCCTGGCCCGCCGCGGCGAACCGGAAGTCATGAAATCCGTGCATACCTTCATTTCCGGAGGCGCATCGATTCCGCAGCCTGTATCCCAGGCATTCCACAACCGCTACCACCATCCGGTTCAGGAAGGCTACGGTCTGACCGAAGCATCTCCGGTCGTCTGCATGATGCCGGCCGGAAAACCTAAGTACCTGACAAGCGGCCCCGTCCTTCCGGGCGTCGAAGCCTATGTCAGGACAGAATCCGGCGGCCCGTACGTGCCGGGCACCGTGGGCGAGCTCATGGTCCGCGGCAGCAACGTCATGAAAGGCTACTGGGAAAAGCCCGAGGAGACCAGGAAAGTCCTCACCGAGGACGGATGGCTCCATACCGGCGATCTGGCGTACATGGATGACGAACAGTACATCTATATCGTCGATCGTATCAAAGATTTGATCATAATGAACGGGGAAAACATTTACCCCGGTGAAGTCGAAGACTGCATCTACGAAGTGGAAGGCGTCGGCGAATGCGCCGTCGTCGGTCATCCGGACCCGCTCCGCGGCCAGGCCGTGTGGGCATACGTCGTCATGAAGGACGGCTATGAGTTCGATGAAATGAAGATCAGAAGGCACATGTCCAAGAACATCGCCAGCTACAAGATCCCGCGCCGCTTCATCCCAATGGATGCCCTCCCGAAGAACGCGACAGGAAAGATCCTGAAACGCGCCCTCCAGGACAACTAAGACTGACCGGAAATCCCCGAAAAAAGGGGAGCTGCAACAAAATCCGCAATCGTTTTGTCGCAGCTCCTTTCATGTCTTTATTGGACAAACGGCCGTTTTTGATTCGAAGGAAATCACGCCCATCGGGCGGGTTTATGCTATAATAATTTTGTATGGAGTCTTGAAAGACTAATATTTTTTGACTCCGCAGTTTCGCATGCAAGGAAACCGCGGGCATTCCTCAACAGGAAGGAAGAAGGACACATGGCAACAGCAATGGTAATCGGCGCCCAGTGGGGCGATGAAGGCAAAGGCAAGATCGTTGATTATCTCGCCGCGAAGGCAGACGTCGTAGTACGTTCTCAGGGAGGAAACAACGCAGGCCATACAGTCGTAACGGGAGGCAAAGCATATCCGCTGCGCCTGATGCCAAGCGGCATCATGTACCCGGGAACGATCTGCATCGTCGGCACAGGCGTCGTCGTCGATCCAAAGAGTCTTCTCGAAGAAATGGAAAACCTTGAAAAACAGGGCATCGACGCAAAACACCTTCAGATCTCCACGAGAGCACAGGTCGTATTCCCATACCACATCCGTCTCGATGAAGCCGAAGAATCCCGCAAGGGCAGTCGCAAGATCGGCACAACAAAGAACGGCATCGGACCGTGCTACGCAGACAAGATCAACCGTATCGGCATCCGCATCTGCGACCTCATGGACAAGGAAACTTTTGCTGAAAAACTGAAATACAACGTAGAACAGAAAAACCTGCTCCTCGAAAAACTCTACGGCATGGAAGGCTTCGACTACGAAACCATGCTCAATGACTACCTCGGATACGCAGAAAAACTCCGTCCGTACGTCAAAGACACCAACTACACCGTCCAGCAGCTCGTCAAAGAAGGCAAGAACGTCCTCTTCGAAGGCGCTCAGGCATCTATGCTCGACTGCGACAACGGCACCTATCCGTACGTCACCTCTTCCCATCCGACCGCCGGCGGCGCATGCATCGGCGCAGGCATCGGACCGCACATGATGCAGAACATCTTCGGCGTCGTCAAAGCATACAGCACCCGCGTAGGCGAAGGCCCGTTCCCTACAGAACTCCATGACGAAACCGGCGAATACCTGAGAAACACCGCTCACGAATTCGGCACCGTCACAGGCCGCCCGCGCCGCATCGGCTGGCTCGACACCCGCGCCGTCCGCTACGCAGCAGCCCTGAACTCCTTCGATTACCTCGCCATCACCCGCCTCGACATCTTAGACGGCATGGAAGAAATCAAAGTCTGCACAGGCTATGAATACGAAGGCAAAGAAGTAGAAGAATACCCGGCTGACCTGAAATTCCTGGGCAAGATCACCCCGGTCTATAAGACATTCAAAGGCTGGAAAGAAAAAATCAGCGACATCCGCGATTACAATGAACTCCCGGCCCTCTGCCGCGAATACCTCGAAGGCATCTCCAAACTCATCGGAGTACCGATCGGCATCGTATCCGTAGGCCCAAGCCGCGAACAGACCATTGTCCTCAAAGACGTATTCTAAGATTAGAATAAGAATAGGGAACCCCCCGAAGCCAAGCTTCGGGGGGTTTGTCGTGGGGGGAAAAGGGGAGAGAAAACAGGAAAACCGCCCAGGGGCGAGGGAAAAGAGAAAACCGGACAACCGCTGCGCGGGAAAAACCGCAGAAAAGCAAAGGTACGCTTTCAGTTTAGAAAAGATGGGAAAGGAAGCTCTTTCTTATCAAACCTTCACAACCGCCCCAAGGTGCGAATGGGAACACCATACGACCAAGGCTTCGCCTTGTGGAGATGAACCTCCTCAGGCGCAATGCGCGCCAGCTCCCCCTACGGGGCGAGCTCCAAAACCATTTCCTTGCTTCGCAAAGGGAAAAGAGAAAACCGTAAAACCTCGCTGCGCTCGTGGAACCTTTTTATAAAAACTAATGAATACTGCACCCCTTTCGTCAGCAACAGTTAAATGATTGGCTGACCGCTCCTTCCCCGCTGGGGCAGGTCAAAACCTTCCGCATCGACGCGAATCACCTTTATCAACTGCGATGTACTGAGTCCTGATTTTCAGGGCCGTAGGCCGGTCTTAACCTTGCTCCGGCAGGAGAAGGTGGGAAATTTTTGCTTTTTAAAAATTTCTCGGATGAGTTGCATTTCCACGAGCGCAGCGAGGTTTTGAGGTTTTCAGATAGCGCAAATATATAAATGTGTTGGTATTCTCTAATCAAATATGCAAGCAAAAAAGCCGCAGAAATAATGGCTCATTCCTGCAGCTTCTTTTTAATTATCTATCAGTCATGTACTTTAAAGTTGGCAAGGAGCATTTCTGCTACGCCCGGTGCATCCGGGTCGTGGTGGCCTTTGCCTGTATCCAGGGCTTCCATGGATTTCATTTCTTCATCGGTGAGCTTGAAGTCGAAGATGTCGATGTTTCCTTTGATTCTTTTCTCGTGGGTGGATTTCGGGAGGACGATGAATCCTTCCTGGTTTTCGAAGCGGAGGATGATCTGGCCCGGGTTCTTTCCGTATTTTTCAGCGAGGGCTGTGATGACGGGGCTTTCAAGGAGGGGTTTGTCTCCGTGGCCGAGCGGGTACCATGCTTCGAGGCGGACGTCGTGTTCTGCCATGAGCTTACGGATTTCCTTCTGCTGGTAGAGCGGGTTGCATTCGACCTGGTTGACGCTTGGCATGGTGTCGAACTGGGGAACGAAGGAGTTCCAGATCTTCAGTGTTATGTTGGAAACGCCGATGGAGCGGATCTTGCCTTCTTTCTTGGCTTCTTCCATAGCTTTCCATGCGCCCGGTACGTCGCCGTATGGCTGATGGATGAGGTAGAGGTCGATGTAGCCGAGACCTAAATTTTTCAGGGATGTCTCGATGCCATTCTTGGCCGGTTCGTAGCCGTAGTCCTGAAGCCAGAGTTTGCTGGTGACGAAGATTTCTTCTCTCGGAATGCCGCTGTCGCGGATGGCGCGGCCTACGTCTGCTTCGTTGAAGTAAGCAGCTGCGGTGTCGATGTGGCGGTAGCCGAGGGACAGAGCTGTGCGTACAGCATTGTAAGTTTCATCGCCGACGGGAATCATGAATACGCCGAAGCCGACGGACGGGATGACGACGCCGTCATTTAATGTGAATGTTTCCATGGTGTTCTCCTTTATACTGTCAATTAATGTTCAAATGAAAGATGGTTGAGGTTCTTGACGAGGTCCGGATCGAAGTGGTTGATGATGCCGCTCTTGCCTTTGTCCTTGGCGCTGATGGTCTTCATTTCATCTTCAGTGAGCGCAAAGTCCCAGATGTCCAGGTTTTCCTTGATTCTTTCTTCGTGAGTGGATTTTGGGATGATGGAGAAGCCTCTCTGCACGTTCCAGCGGAGAGCGACCTGTGCTGCGGTCTTTCCGTACTTCTTGCCGATGGCGGTGAGGTCCGGATCGGTGAAGATGCCGTAATTTCCTTCAGCCAGCGGGCTCCATGCCTGCGGAACGATGCCGTAGGATTTCATGACACGGAGGTCTTCTTCACGGGTGAAGAAAGAATGCGCTTCGATCTGGTTGACGGCCGGGATGATTTCCACGTTTTCGCAAAGGTTGACGAGGATGGACGGGAAATAGTTGGATACGCCGATGGCTTTTGTGAGGCCGTCTTTGGCCGCTTTTTCGAGGTCTCTGTAAGCGGTGAAGTAGTCGCCCATGGCCTGATGGAGGAGGACGAGGTCGAAGTAATCAAGGCCGGAGAGCGCAAGGGAGCGTTTTACGGATGCGTAGGTGTCGCCTGCCTTGTGCATGTCCTGCACCCAGACTTTCGTCGTGATGAAGAGGTCTTCTCTCTTGACGAGGCCGTCAGCGATAGCGCGCTTCACAGCTTTGCCAAGGGCGGATTCATTGCCGTAAGCGGCTGCAGTATCAAGGAGGCGGTAACCTGCCTTGATGGCTTCATAAACGGACTTTTCGCAGACATCAAGATCTGTGATCTGGTAGACGCCGAAGCCTTCCATAGGCATCCTGGCGCCGGTATTGAGTGTGGCAAATTCCATTTCAAATCTCCTTTTTGTGTAAAAAATTGATACATTTTCTGTATGAAATGACATAGTAATTCATACATTCTTTGCATATTACAGGCCTCTCCTATAAGAAGGAAATCAGGCCTTTTTTGCTCTTCTTTTGATGGGCTTCAAGGGTTCGAAGAAATCCTGCGAGGCGAGCCATTCGTCGATGTTCTTCAATTCCTTGTTGTAAAGGCCGGGACGGATTTCTGCATTTTTGGCATCTTTTTCCGCTTCTTTCATCGTATTGGGAAGAAAGCCGGGGTCTTCATCCAGTGAGTTCGGGAAGATGTAAATGGGCTTTCCCATCCAGTCAGGATACGAAGAAAGGAAGGAACGGATGACGCCGGGATAGGTGTAGTACCATATCGGAAAAGCAAGGAAAATCGCGTCAAATGTGCGTATGTCCGGGAGAGGGAGCTTCAGGGCAGGCCGCAGCTTCTCTTCTGCGTCAGCCTTGCCTTCGACTTCGGAACATGTTTCGTAATCTGTGCTGTAAGGCGGATTTCTTTCAATCCGGAAAAGCCGCCCCCCTTGTTTTGACGGCAAGCATTTTTGCAATCCGTTCCGTATGGCCGCTCCAGGAAAAATAAGCGATGAGTAATCTCATGGGTGCCTCCTTTCATGAATTTGATTCCTGTTTACATATTCATTGTAGGAGAAAAATGAGGCCGGGTAAAATGAAAGATGCGTATAAAAATATACTTGCAAGGTATATTATGCCAGCTTATAATTAAAAACATGGAATGGAAGGCGGTTTGCGAAAGGAGAGAGAAATGATCGAATCATACCTGCTGGAGCACCTGGTTGTATTCAGCGAGCACAGGACGCTGTCCGAGACGGCTTCCGTGCTTCATCTGACACAGCCGACGCTGACCAGATCGATGAACAAGCTTGAAGAAACGTTCGGCGTTCCTCTTTTCACCCGCGAAAAGAAAAGAATCCGTCTGAACGAAAACGGGTGGATGGCAGCCCGTTATGCCAAGGAAATCCTCCGAGAGGAGGAAAAGATGATCGCGCAGGTGAAGGCGCTCGACCGCAGAAGAAGGACGATCACGGTCGGCTCCTGCGCGCCGGGGCCGATGATGGAGCTCGTGCCGTTTTTGACGGACGCGTTCACGGGGATGACAGTCTCGACGGAAATCAAGCCGGAGAAGGAACTCCTTGCCGGCCTTGCCGATCACACGTACCAGTTCGTCATCCTGAATCACCCCTCGGACGATGCAGCGCACTACAGCGAGCCCTGCGGCTCAGAGCACCTCTGCGCCTGCCTGCCGCCCTCGCACAAAAGAGCATACGACACGTCCATCCGCTTCGATGAACTGAACGGGGAAAACTTCCTCATGATGAAAAACGTAGGCGTCTGGAGCCCGATCGTCCGCGGGAAAATGCCGAATTCGAAATTCCGCATGCAGGACGACCAGGAATCCTTCCGCGAAGTCGTGGAACACTCCTTGCTCCCCAGCTTCTCGACCGACATCAGCCTCCGCGTCGTAGGAAACTACGGAGACAGACTCTCCGTCCCCTTCTCCGACCCCGAAGCGCAGATGAACTTCTACTGCGTATGCCTCGCAGGAGACGAGACCAAGTACAAAACCTGGTTCGAAATCCTCAGAAGAAAAATGGGATGAGCGGCGAGAGACTGAAGTCTTGAAAAAAGCATCCAAACAAAAGAGCTGCAGAAATGAGAAATCATCTCCGCGGCTCTTTTTGTTGGGGGAGTGGGGCGGAGCGAGGTTTGTTTTCCTTTTGCGAAGCAAGGAAATGGTGTTAACCTTCCCAGACGGGGAAGGAGGGCCACGAAGTGGCGGTTAGGGTTGATTTCCAACGAGCGGAGCGAGGTTGTATGGTTTTCAGATAGCACAAAAATATAAATATGGTAGATACTTCTCTCATCGAATTTGCCAGCACATAAAAGGGACCGTGACAAGATGACTGCACATTTACTCACAGTTTTTTTATTGCTGCCGTGATATAATAAATTTAAAGGGCTCAGGCAGGGACTTTATGCAAGCCCCATACCTATGTACCTTTAAACCGGATTAACCTATACAATCTGTTAATGTATTAGTAATTGAATGAGTCCATTCAAAAACATGTACATTGTTATCTAATCCGTTGCCACAAATTTTAAGATAAGATTGTAAGGTTATCACGTCGCGCCCGTCAAGCTTTAGAAATACTGTAACCCTTGCAAGTATCCCCTGTATGGGATAATCAAGCGTTAAACTACAACCATTAACAGACAAGATGGTTTCGCTACAACTATCGCCTGTGATTGGGTATGTAGTTTCTAAAGGCTTGAGGGCGTTTTCTATTTCTCCATCTCTCTTATATCTCTTTAGCATAATAAACTATATTTTTTCTATGTTCTGGGATCGCCGATAGAATCGGGTGTTCCAGCGCTCTCCATCTCATGGAAATTTTCAGAAAGATAAATATTTGCTCTTTACAAAAATTTTTGGACAGCGTATACTATGTCCAACCTCAAGTATGAACTAATTTCACAGCACGATTCTCTAAGTGCATGAAAGACTGGGAACGGAAGCGAGTGACAAGGCTTTTCTTCAGAGAGCTGCCGTATGGTGAAAGGCAGCGTAAGGTCCTCACAAAGTCGTCCGGGAGTTCTGGATCTGATATTTAATGTAGGATGCAGCGTTTGGCAGCGTTAGAAGGCCTTCGAGTATAGTGCGAGGTGGTACCGCGTAAAGGTTTACGCCCTGGTTAGTCTTTTCAGACTGATCAGGGCGTTTTTTGCGTAGAATGGAAGAAGAGTAGAAAGCGGTCATGTGAGGAAACAATTTCTTAGAAAGCGTCTTGCGAAAGGGGATATTACTATGGGTATGTTTAAAGGTAGTTACAAAAAAGCAGCAGCGGCAGGTTTAGCAGCCCTGGTTTTGACTGGCCTGATGGCCGGGTGCGGCATGTCTTCGGGTGGAGACAAGAAAGCGGGCGGCGCAGCCGGACAGAAAGTGGAACTGAAACTGGCTTACCAGCTTCCTTCCGATCATCATCTGTCCAAGAGCATCGAAAAGTTCGCCAAGGAGGTCAATGAACGTTCCAAAGGTTCCATTGACGTCAAAGTCTACCCGGCAGGCCAGCTTTACAATGATCAGAACATGAATGACGCACTGATGAGCGGCGGCCTCGATATCGGCATGAATTCGACGGCACGCTGGTCCATGGTTGTCCCGGCTATGAAGGTTCTGGATCTTCCTTTCGTCCTCACATCTTACCAGGCAGTCGATAACGCTCTGGACGGAGACCTGGGCAAAGCACTCTCCGAACAGCTGGAAAAGAAGGGCGTACGCCCGCTGATCTGGGCTGACTATGGTTACGTCCAGTTCACGGATAAAGTAAGGCCGCTGGAAAAACCGGAAGATTTCCAGGGACTGAAGATGCGTTCCTATTCCGAAATTTCCGCTGACGTGCTGAAAGCCCTCGGTGCATCCCCGACGACCATGAGCTCCTCGGAAGTATACATGGGTATCAAGAACGGCACGATCGACGGCCAGTCCTCCGGACAGACGGCAATCCTGTCCCGCAAGATTTATGAAGTTTCCAAGTACATGACGGTCGCCAACAGCTCCTATGTCGAATACCTCGTTGCCATCAATGCGAACTCCTGGAAGAAACTGAGCCCGGATCAGCAGAAGATCATCACCGACGTTTCCAAGGAAATCCAGAATGAAATCCGCGAGGAAACCAAGGCAGAAGATCAGGAGTGCATCAAGGAACTGGAAGAAAAGGGCATGCAGGTCTATGTCGTTCCGCAGGATCAGATCCACCTCTGGCAGGAAGCTACCGCTCCTGTAGTCGCAGCCTTTGAACAGGAACAGGGCGCTGAAGGCAAGCAGCTCGTAGAAGACTGCCTGAAAGCCAGCCAGGCAGCACAGAAGTAATTTCCTTTCGTCATTTTCTCGGATGCCCCGGGGTGACCGGGGTTTTCCTTTTTCCGCCTCTGGCGGAGCCTTGCGAAAAGGAGGGCTGGCTCTTGCGTACGATTTATCATTACTTCGACAAACTTCTGGGTTATGTGACCTATACGGCAGCCGCTGTATCCGGGCTGGCGATCCTTTTGACAGCATTCATGATCTGTTATGAAATCATCGCCCGCAGCGTTTTCGGAAGCCCCACTGTCTGGGTCATGGAAATATCCACATACTTCCTCATTTTCGCCGGATTCCTCGGCATGGCATACACCATGAGGAAGAACGGCCACATCTGCGTCGATTTCCTCTACGCGCGTTTTTCCAGAAATGTCAGACGCGTACTGGATATCTTCACCTCGGCGCTTTCACTCTTTGCCATGTACGTCTGCGTCACTGAATCGACGAACTACATGCTGATGAGCTACGACATGGGCATCGTATCCCCGTCGCTCCTCCGCGTGCCGCTCTGGATTCCGCAGACCGCCATGGTCGTCGGTTTCACGCTTCTTTTCCTGGAAATACTGAACCATCTCCTCCGGGATTTCTTTGATGACGGGAAGGAGGAAAAATTATGATACTCGCAGGATTTTCCTTATTCATCATTTTCCTCCTCGTTATCGGCATGCCGGTCGCCTTCACGCTTTCCGTCGCAGGGATCCTGGGCATCATCCAGTTCGTGGATGTGTCCTTCCTCTCGCAGGTGCCGGTCATCGCGTACAAGACGCTGGACTCCTACGTCCTGACGTCCGTTCCGCTCTATATCCTCATGAGCCAGATCATGCTGACGGGCCGCGTGGGAAGCGGACTTTTCGAACTCGGCAGCAAGTGGATGGGCCACCTCCCCGGCGGCCTTGGCATCGCGACCATCTTCGCCTGCGCCATCTTTGCTGCAATTTCCGGATCTTCCGTCGCTACCGCCGTCACCATCGGCGCTATGGCCATTCCGGAAATGCTGAAGCGCGGCTATGACAGGAAACTCGTCGTCGGCTCCGTTGCCGCAGGCGGCACGCTCGGCATCCTGATCCCGCCGTCCATTCCGATGATTCTGTACGGCACGATCACCGATGAATCCGTCGGCAAGCTCTTCATGTCCGGCGTCGTACCGGGCGCGCTCCTGACGGTCCTCTTCATCTGCTACATCGTCTTTGCTTCCTGGGACAAACCGAGAGAACCAAGATCTTCTCATGCTGAAAAGATGAAGTCCCTCCGTGAAAACATCTGGGGACTCTTCCTTCCGGTCATCATCATCGGCGGCATCTACACCGGCATCTTCACACCGACTGAAGCCGCTGCTGTCGGCACCGTCTATGCACTGGCCATCACATTCTTCGTTTACAGAAGCGTCACCATCCAGGATATGCCGGCCATCCTCCGCGCGACCATCAAGACATCCTGCATGATCTTCTCCATCATGATCGGCGCCATGCTCTTCGGCTACATCCTGACTATCCTGCAGGTACCGCAGGCACTCATGAGACTCGTCACCGAAGGTGACCTGAACCGCTGGATCGTCATGCTGGGCATCAACATCATGCTGCTGATTCTTGGCTGCGTACTGGAAACCGTATCCATCATCCTCATTACCCTTCCGATGCTCTATCCGATCATCAAGGCGCTCGGCTTCGACCCCATCTGGTTCAACGTCGTCCTCCTGATCAACATGGAACTCGCCCTCATCACGCCGCCAGTCGGCATGAACCTCTTCGTCATCAAGGGGATCAGCGAAGACAGCTCCATCCAGGACATCATCGCAGGCGCTGCGCCATTTGCAGCTATCATGGTATTTGAAATCCTCCTCCTCTGCTTCGTTCCGGAAATCGCCACCTGGCTTCCTTCCGTACTGAAGTGACGGGATAAGAAAAGGAATAGAAAAGAGCCAAAGAAAACAATCATTTTCAATGGCTCTTTTTTTGTTCCGTTTTTGGAAATGGGGATGATTGAAGATTGAAATGCGTTAAAGGCTTTCCAAAGTTGATATTTGATATGTTCATGTTTTCTGCATATAATAAAAACAAAAACAAGAAGATGAATTAATTTGTAAATTATTGCATAAATTATACAATTATCCTTCGCTTTGCTCTTGTGAATACGCTAAAAGAAAACCGAAATAGATACGCTTTTCTTTAATGAGCCACTAATAATTTGAGCAAAAACGGAGGTTCACATTTACAAAAATGCCCATTTTTGTAAATGAGATTTTTTCATTTACAAAAAAGCCACTTTTTGTAAATGAAATTGAGGGGAATTGTTCACGGGATTCAGAGGGAAATGAGGCAGGTGAATATTATGAAATATGAATCTTTATCCAAAATATATTATGTATCGCCTGATAATTATATGAAGGAATATACTTCAAGGTTTATGTTTCCATATTCGATGCACCTTGGTATCAGAATCCGGCAGTATAACAGAAAGCATGATTTTGAGGCGTTTTTTTATTATCCGAATGAGATTGCGATTCTTCTGGAAAAAATTCACAAATCTTATGAAGAGTTTCTTGCTGTTGAAAGTCAGGTGCCTCCGGTTGTATTGCATCAATTTTCCCTTCTGAGTATCTTGGACGAAGTAAAGTCTACAAATGATATTGAAGGGGTAAGAAGTACAAGGAAAAGAAATAAGAGAAATCATCGATGGCGTTCAACCGAGATCGGGCCGGCTGGAAAGCATCGTCAATAAATATATAAGCTTAATGACTGATACGGAGATCGATTTCAATACCTGCCAGGATATAAGGAATTTCTTTGACGATTTTGCTCATAAGGAAATTTCGAAAGAAAATCCCAATCGTCAATTAGACGGGGAAATCTTCCGGAAGGATCCGGTAGATATAGCGTCGGCTGCGGGCAAGACAATTCATCAGGGGCTGTTTCCTGAAAGTGTCATTATATCGACGATGAATGAGGCTTTGAAAATCCTGCATCGTGAGGATATCCTGGTACTCGTAAGACTTGGCTTATTCCATTACTTCTTCGCGTATATCCATCCATTTTATGATGGAAATGGAAGAACCGATAGGTTTATCACGTCGTATTTCCTGGGGAAATTTTTCCAGACGATACCCGCTTTACGGTTGTCCGTTTATATACAGAAGAATAAAAAGAAGTATTATGACCTGTTTTCTGAAGCTGACAGTGAGATCAACCGCGGCGATCTGACACCATTTATCATTGGGTTTCTGGAAATTATCCACGGTACAGTACTCGATACGATTGGTCTTTTGAGACGGAAAAATGATCAGCTGAATAAATACAAGAATCAAATCGAGAAACTGGGGCTGGAAGATGAACTGCTCAGCGGAATGTATTACATACTGCTTCAGGCGGCTTTATTCTATGGCCAGGGAGTCAGTATTTCGGACCTGATGCAGATCACCGGGAAATCCAGAGGAACGATGCAAAAACGGATGGAAAAGATTCCTGAGGAACATATGCTGATTACGAAAGTCGGCAAAGTTAATTATTACAAGCTGAATTTGAAATTGTTTTCGTCTAATCGTTCATAAAACGGCAAAGGGAGCTGCGGGAAATGGTGCACATTTCTGCAGCTCTTTTTTTAATCGTAGTATTTCCGGGTTATAGGACAAAACGTGTTGGTAAAAATTTATATTATGCTTGTATTAAGGGC
>OGXY01000690.1_pt1 | contig 28816 bp, 37 predicted proteins | sample 1576411 | NCBI WGS metagenome assembly OGXY01 (sample SAMEA3541498, study PRJEB24748) | human gut metagenome | biome: human gut; feature: human-associated habitat; material: faeces | place: China | collected 2012 | reverse complement strand
GTTATAATATTTATAGTATTTTATAAAGGAGTGATTATCATGGATTTAATAAATTTAATTCAATTTCTTTTTATCTTTTTACCTGGAATAGCATGTGTAATTTTAGTTAATTATGCTATATTAGATGATACAAAATTAGAACTTAATAGAGCAGCTGCGTACTCTTTTGTGATTGGAGTTCTTTGCTATCTTCCTTTAAATCTTTTTGGAGAAGGAGAGATATTAAAAACACTTTTATCAAAGAGTCCAAAAGTTTCTCCACAAGAACTAACTTATGCATTACTAATTTCTATTCCGTACTCTATGTTTTTTATATTTATGATTAATGGAGAAAGATTCCATTACCTTCTTAGAAAATTTAACCTTTCTAATAAATTGGGTAAAAAGTATTTAGCACAGGGGCTTATATCATCTAAAGATAAAACCTTTGAAGATATAAAAGACTGTTGGGTATCAATTAGATATCAAAATAAAGAACAAACTTATCAAGGAGCTCTCCAAGCATTGAATGTCACAGAACAAGGATACTTTGAAATTTTGTTAAAAGATGTTAGTGCATATTTTAACAATAAAGATACCTCTAGTTATGAATTGGAAGCTACCTACTTATGTGAAAAACCTGAAAATATTATTATTGAATATCATAAAAAAATACCAAAGGAGGAATAACCTTGTCAAAAGATTCGAATATCATCAAACCAGATTACTCTTCAACTACAACAAATTCTGGTTCAATAAACAATAGTGCTGAAGTAGCTTCTGGAAAATATCCAACTACTCCAAAGCCACCAGTTCAAAAAAAATAACAAACTATTCACTCCTTTATAAAATACTATAAATTTGATTTTTCCTCTTATTCAAAGGGGATTTTCAAATTATAACTAAGTTTTTAATCTATTTTTTATTTTTTCAATTTTAAAACTTATTATTTTAATAAGATTATAATATTAAAACCTTATAAATGTCAATTACAAAAAAATAATTTTTAAAACTTACAAGAAAATAGTATAATAGTATAAAATGAAATTAGATTTAAAACTTATTCGAGGTGATTAAGATGTTTGGTAAATTACTTGAAAATAAAATGAAAGAAAAAGGAATAAGGGTAAAAGATTTAAGCATATTAGCAGATATAACTGAAGGATATATTTCTGATTTGAAAAAAGAAAAGTCAGTCCCACGTAGAGATAAATTAGAAGCTATACTAAATAACATTCCACTATCCAAAGAAGAAAAAGAAGAACTGTATGAAGCTTGGGAAAGAGATTCATCTCCATATAGTTTTGTAAAGAAGTATGATAATTTAGTTGAAGAAAACAAGCACCTAAAGGAACTTATTTCTGATAAAGAAGAAAATATGAGTTTAATAGACCAACTAAAAGTTCAAAAAAAATTAACTGAAAAAATAGAGAATCAAAAAAATAGATATAAATTATATATGGAACTTTTTGCCATGTTGGATGAAGAAGATAGAAAATATATGTTAAAACAAATCCTTAGAAATATAGAATGTAATATGAGAGAACAAGGGATTTATGTAGAAAATAAGAAAGAAATTGATAAATTAAAAAAAGAAATTGAAAATGGAATAGAATACGATTTCTAATATAAAAATTAAATAAAAAACTTATTAATTTAAAGCAAGATTTAAAGTCTTGCTTTTTTTGTTATTGACTAAATTAGAAATATAACTTATAATCTATTTAAAAATAGAAATAAGTTTTAAACTTAAAGAAAGGAGTGCCCATGAATTTTAGCTTAGAACCTAATATCATTTTAGATAATATTGAAAATAAAATATTGAATAGAATGACCAAGACTGAATTGAGTAAAAAATTGAAAATTAGACCACAATCATTAGTAGCTATTCTTAAAAACCTTAAATTAGGTGGGGATTGTAGAATATCTACTTTAAAAAAAATAGCAGCTGCTGGAGAAATAAAATGTGAAGAGCTCTTAGTTAAAAATTAATATTTATTTTTTAGTTTTTTTCTGTAATTCTATTAGTTTTTTTATAACTTCCGATAACTTCATTTTCTTTTTCATCAGTATAGCTCCTTGTAGTAAAAATAATTAAAATGATATCATTCTAGACTATTATAACAAAAATAGTTTAGAAAAAACAGGAGGAAATTGTGGAAATAGAAAAAATAAAATTTGTTATAATCACCTATAACACTAAAGTGAAATATAATAATGAGATATTCCAAGAAGTCTTAGACAAGGAAACAACAACGACTTGGAAAAAGGCTATAAATATAGCAGAGAAAAAGAAAAGAAAATTTTCTAAAAAAGATTATCCACAAAGAAAAATAGTTATAAAAGAAAGATATAAAGAAGGATGGAAAGTAGTATCAACAAGAACTTGATATTGGAGTGAAACTTACTAGTCTTTCCCCATCTTATCCAGTCTTAATAAAATAAAAATATCTAGTAAGTTTCACTTGAATATTAAATGAAACTCATTATTAAATCTTTTTTTAATCTAAAAAACTCCTGAATTTAAATTAAGAATAAATAAAAATTAGCTGCTGCACACTGCATAATAATGAGTTTCATCTAGTATTTAATAAAAGCGAGGTAAAAAATGGTAGGGCTAGACAGGGCGGCAGTCTGGGTGCAACTGGAAGTGGAAGCTGACCTTGTCATATTGGGAATCCAAAAAAGATTTGCTGATGTCAAACCTAAAAAACTTGCAGGGAATACTCAGACTTTTAAATTAAATGAAAATAATCTCAATGAGATTAGAGTTAAAGAAAAGCTAGGGAAAACTCTGGTAAAAATAGATTTTTCATATTCAAAATATGGGAAAGAAAACAATTTATACCCTTTAGAAAATGAGATCTCCAAAATTATAGTTGAAGAGAAATTAATAGACATAATTGAAGATATCTCTCTCATCAAAATCACTCGTTCTGATTTGAATTATGATTTCATAGAAGTTTGCACCCAGGAAGCAGTAAAGAGTTTTTATGAATATCATAATATAATTTCAACATTTTATAAATCATTAAGAAGAGCCATTTCTCATCAACAAGGAGTTAGATTTGAGAACTATGACTTGAATCTTGATTTTTTTTATAGTACAGGATTTATATTTCAAATGAATCCAGGCTGGAAGATGAGATTATACAGTAAAACTCATGAACATAATAAAAAAAATTCCCAGAACAAAATATTTGGTGGAAACATAAGGCTTGAACATAGGTTAACTAGTACAGCCTTAAATTATTTTTGTAAAAGTTCAAGAGTAAGTGAAATATCTATAGATATTTTAAAAGAAAAAGTATTGAAAAAAATTGGAGTCCAGCTCTTTAAGTATCTTGAAGCTGAGATTCAAAGAGATATTGATATTTTAGAAGTTAAGTTGAAAGATTATACTTCTAGAACTTTACCTCTTCTAGTTAGAGATCTACAAGAACATATTCTTGATGAGGAAACTGTTAACTATGTAGTAACAAAGTTAGCAACAACAAGTGAACGGCAAATAAAGAGATATAGGCAAAAAATAAAAGTAGCTTTAGAAGAGTTCCAAAATAAAGGAAGTCCAAAAAGAAGTAATTTTGGGAACATAGAAAGATTGGAATTTTTTATAAATAAAATATTATTATACCAGGTAAAAGTTAAATGCAAATACAAAGAGCGTTTAACTTTTAATGCTACTTAAAGGTGTCAAAAATATGTCCCTTTTTTGTGCCAAAAAAAATTAAAAACTTAGGAAAATCAATACTTTGAAATACCTTCCTCGCGTGATAATAATGTGTGGGGCTTTTCAATCCTAAAAGTGAAATAAAAAAATATATAAAATAACTAACGAGAAAAAACGAAAGGAGTTGAAACCTTATGGAGATACTAGAAATAAAAATAGAAAATATTAAACTTAGTAAGTTAAATCCTAGAGTATCTACCCCAGAGCAGATAGAACAATATAAAAAGATTTTATCTAAGATAGGATTTATTATTCCAATCTTTATATCTTCAAATAATGAAATTTTATATGATACAGCTAAATATGAAGCTGCAAAACAATTAGGTTTTAAAACTATAAAAGCCATAAGAATAGAAGAGCTCCCAGAAAGCACTCTTGAAACATTAAGGGTAGCTGAAATGAAAGCTTTTGAAATGGGAGAATGGGATAATGAAGTTCTGTATGAAATTCTTGCTAACCTTGATGAAGAGAGTAGAAGCTTAACAGGATTTGACTTTGATAAATTAAAAGCTGAAATAGATGCCTTTGAAACAATAGAAGAGATAGAAGAAATTGATACTCCAGAGATAGAGGAAGAATACTTCTCTAAACCTGGAGATATATATTTGCTAGGAAATCATAGATTGATGTGTGGAGATTCTACCAAGAGAGAAGATGTAGAAAAGTTAGTAGATGGAGCAACTATTGATTTGATGATAACAGATCCTCCATACAATGTTAACTATGAATCAACTGCTGGAAAAATTAAAAATGATAATATGAGTTCAAATGACTTTTATGAATTTTTAAAAAAGTTTTATACAAATGCTTTTTCTGTGATGAGAGATGGAGCAGCCTTTTATATTTTCCATGCTGATAGTGAAACAAAAGCTTTCAGGGGAGCTTGTGAAGAAGTAGGTTTCAAGATATCTCAATGTCTAATATGGGTAAAAAATGCTTTTAATCTTTCAATGCAAGATTACCACTGGAGGCATGAGCCTTGCCTTTATGGATGGAAACTAGGAACAGCACATTATTTTATAGCAGACCGCTCCCAAGATACTATCTTAGAAGATATAGAAAGTCTGAAATCAAAAAGTAAAGCTGAGCTTTTAGAGATGTATCTAACTCTTCAAAAAACATTAGAGAATCTTTCCACTATTATCAGAGAAAATAAACCTTTAAAAAATGATGTACACCCAACAATGAAACCATTGAAACTACTAGCAAGATTAATGGTTAATAGCTCTCAAAAAGAATGGAATATCCTAGATTTATTTGGTGGCTCTGGAAGTACAATGATGACTGCTGAACAGCTGGGTAGAAAAAGTTATTTGATGGAGTATGATCCAAGATTTGCAGATGTCATAGTAAAAAGATTTGCAAGTGTGAACAAAAATATAACTCTTCTTAGAGATGGAAAGGAATACTCTTGGAATGATATAAAATCTAACTTTGGAGAAATAGATGAGTAAAAAAATAGAGAACTTGGATAAGCAGAAGCTCCAAGTCCTAGAATTATATTTACAACTGGAATCCATCAAATTTGGTAAAACCAAGAAAGAAAAGTATAGAGAGATAGCTAAAAGATTAAAGATAGCTGAAAATACTATAAACACTTGGGTAAGAAGATATTATGAAGACTATCTTGTGTATCTTCAAGAAGCCAAAGAATTAGAAGAAAATTCAAAAATATCTAATTTTGAGGGCTTGACAGAAAAACAGTCAATATACATCATAGCAAGACTGCACGGAAATAGTCCAGAGAAAGCCAAAGAGTTAGCTGGATACTCTCCTAAAACAAAAGCTGCTGATATAGAAAAAAATCCTAAAGTAAGAAGAGTAATGGCTCAACTAAGAGAAGAGTTAAAAGATGATGTGAAGCTAAGTGCAAGAAGTGTAATAAATAAACTTGTAGAGGTATCAGAGAAAGCAGAACATGGGATTGAATACACAGAAACAGAATACCATGATGAAACTAATCCAGATGGAAGAAAAGTCTACAAGAATGCTAAAAAGAAAGTTGAGATAAGTATATCTGCAGCAGTAAATGGTTGGACCAATATAGCAAAACTCTTAGGATATGATAGCAAGTTAGAAGCTAAGCATGAGTTAAATACTGTTGAGTTAGCACAGCAAAGGTTAGCAGAGTTAAAAGCTAAAAAGCTAGAAAAAGAGTTAAAAGATGATGATAATCAACCTAAAGTCCTCAAATAATTCAAGGTACTGTCTACAGGATTACAGCTCGAGGGGCTTGCGACCCCGAAAGTTTTCAGTTCCCCAGGATTTTTGGAGTTTGCCAAAATTTTTTTTAGAAAATTTTTGAAAAATTAGTAAGAAATTTGCAAAGGAGAAAAGAGAAATGAATCAACCAGAGGTAATAGCATCTGAAAATAGACTTTCCAAGCTATTTGGCTTTTCAGAAAGAAAAGTAAGAACTTACTTCAAAGAAGCTAGAGTGCAACCTGGAATGTATGACCTAGAGAAAGTCATACAAATCTATGTGGAAAATACCTCTGGAGATGATGAAGTGGCTGAAGCTAGAAAAGTAGAAACAGAAACTAAAAAATTTAAACTTAGCATCTTACAAGGAGAGTATCACAGGGCAGATGACATAGCTATCTTGGTTACAGATATGCTAATAAGATTTAAACAAAAGATGACAGCCATTCCTGTTAAAGCAAGCATAGAACTTTTAAATAAATCTAATCGTAGAGAAATAGAAGAGATTTTGAGAAAAAATATTTCAGAAGCACTTGAAGAGCTTTCTGAATATAAAAATTTAAGGGCAATAGAGGTTGAAACAGATGGAACAGAGGACAGTTAGCTTTTTTGAAGATTTATTAAAAGTCTTAAAACCAGCTCCAAATTTAACAATTGGAGAATGGGCAGATAAATATAGGATATTATCACAAGAGGGAGCTGCTGAAGCTGGTAAATGGAGAACTGATAGAACACCATATATGGTAGAAATATATAATTGTTTAACAGATAGCCATACTGAGTCTGTAACTATAAAAAGTTCCAGCCAAATTGGAAAAACAGAAATGTTGTTAAATATCCTGGGAAGATATATGCACCTTGACCCTTGTTCAATCTTATTTGTCCAACCTACTGTTGATGATGCCAAATCTTTCTCAAAGGAAAGAGTTGAGCCAATGATAAGAGATACAAAAGTTTTAAAAACTCTTATTAAACAGGCGAATAAAAAAGGAGAAGGAACAGTACAAGGAAAGATGTTCCCAGGGGGATACGTTAGATTCGTTGGTGCTAACTCTCCTTCTGGTCTAGCTTCTAGACCTATAAGAATAACTCTTCTTGATGAGGTAGATAGATTTCCTCAATCTGCAGGAGATGAGGGGGATCCAGTAAAACTAGCTGAACGTAGAACTGCGACATTTTTTAATAGAAAAATGCTAAGAGTATCCACACCAACTGATGATACCACCTCTAAAATACAAAAATTATACCTTGAAGGTTCTCAGGAAGAGTGGTGCCTACAATGTAAACATTGTGGGGAGTATCAACCTCTCAAATGGGAAGATATAAGAGATGATGAAGGAGTTGTTAAATTAGAATGTAGACATTGTGGAGTATTAGGAACAGAAGAGGAATGGAAAAGAGAGAATCAAAAATCTGGGATATGGATTGCTAAATTTCCAAAAGAGAAAAAAAATAGAAGTTTTCATCTCAATGCTTTAGCTTCTCCTTGGGCAACATGGAAGGAAATATATGAAGAATATCTTCAAGTAAAAGATGATGAGATGAGAATGAGAACTTTCACCAATACAGTACTAGGAGAAACATTTGTTCTGCATCTTGAAGAGCAATTAGACTATGAAGCTTTATTTGAAAGGAGAGAAGATTATGGGGCAGAACTCCATGATAACATTCTTTTCTTAACAGCTGGAGTAGACGTTCAAGATAACAGATTGGAGCTACTAGTAGTGGGTTGGGGGTATGGCTTTGAAAGTTATGTAGTTCAATATAGAGATTTCCCAGGCTCTCCAGGACAAGAAGATGTATGGATACAACTAGACAATTATTTAAAGAGAACTTTCTCATTTAAAGATAAAAATAAGCGACCTCTACCAATTGCTTGTTGCTTAATAGATAGTGGAGGTCATCATACAGGAAATGTATATAAATATGTGTTTGGAAAATCTAAAAGAAATATTTTTGCTATAAAAGGTCTTGGAACTAATGGAGTAAATATCCTTAATGGATTTAGAAAGACAACTAAAAAAGGAGTACCCAGTATTAACTTATTAAGTTTAGGAGTAAATGCCTTAAAAGATTTAGTCTATGCAAGATTGACAATTTTAGAAGGTCCTGGAACTTGTCATTTTCCTAAAGATTCTTTAAAAGGTTGTGGAATAGATTTCTTTAAAGGACTAACAGCAGAGGTTAAAGTAAAAGTAAGAACTTCTAAAGGAGAAAAGATAGAGTGGCAAGTACTTCCAGGTAGGAGAAATGAACCTCTGGATTTAATGAACTATGCTACAGCTGCAATAGAGTTATTAGGAATAGATTTAAACAGAAATAGATTTAACAACAAAAGGGATAAGAAAGGAGAAGAGAGATGATATTTACAGAAGAACAATGCAGACGGCACCTTGATATGTGGTTAGCAGCTGAAGAAGCTTTAGCTCAAGGGCAAAGCTATACAATAGGAAATAGAACTATAACAAGAGTTAATGCTTCGGAAGTTTCGAAAAACATTGAACTTTGGGCTGACAGATTAGAACGAGTAAAAGGAAGTGGAAGTCCTAGATTTGTCAAATTTATACCAAAAGGTTAAGGTGGAGTAAATGGGAAAAAGAAGAAATAGAAAAGTTATAAAAAATACTCCTAAAGCTGAAACCTATCAAAGAATAAAAATGATAAGCGGTACTGGATATAATAACAAAAATGATGTTACTTTTTCAACCTGGAATGTAGTATCAGAAAGTCCAGATAATGATATTTTATGGGATTTAGATGACTTAAGAGCAAAATCTAGAAACCTGTATATGAATAATGAATTAGCTGCAGCGGCTCTAAAGAAAATGAGGACCAAAATAGTTGGAACAGGTTTATTACCAAAGCCAACTATTAATTACAATATCATAGGTATCTCTAAAGAAAAAGCTCAAGAAATTGAAAAAACAATCAAAACAAAATTCAATGCCTGGGCTTCATCAACAAATGCTGATTATAATCGTATGCACGACTTCTTTATCCTTCAAGCTCTCATACAGCTCAGTTGGATAATGAATGGAGATGCCTTTGTTATCCCAAAAAGAAAAAAGAGAGCAGGAGTAGATATAGACTTATGTCTGCAATTAATAGAAGCTGATAGAGTTCTAAATCCTCATGCTGTTTCAAATGATTTAGTAAAAGCAGGAGTAGAGTTTTCAGAAAATGGAGATTTACTGAAATACTATATTGCAGATAAGCACCCTGGAGATTGTTATACAAAAGTAACAGGATATCCAGCTTTTAACTCTTTAGGAAGAAGAAATATTTTACATATTTTTGAACCAGAGAGAATAGGACAAAGAAGAGGTGTTCCTCTTTTAGCTGGGATAATAGCTCCGATAAAGAAATTAGGAAGGTATAAGAGTGCTGAATTAGAAGCAGCAGTAATAAATGCTAGTCTAGGATTTATTGTTGAAACCAAAGACCCAGAAGGCTTTGTAAATAATAGCTTTGGTGGTGGAAGTGATGAAGAGAAAAAAGAGAGAACTGAAAAAATAGAACTAGAAAATGGACTAGGAATAATTGCTAAAGAAGGAGAAACCATCAAAGAGTTTACAACCACTAGACCAAATAAATCTTATAAAGATTTTGTGGATGCAATTTATGAAGAGGTTGGAGCTCAATTAGAGATACCTCATGAAGTATTAATGAACTCCTTTAAAAGTTCATATTCAGCTGCAAAAGCAGCTCTGGAAGAAGCACATCAAAGGTTTTTAGTATGTAGAAAGCTATTAGAAAGAACTTTCTGCCAACCTGTTTATGAAGAGTTTATATTGGAACTTATAAAAAATGGAGATATAGATTGTCCAAATTTCTTTGAGAGTAGTGCAATTAGGTATGCTTTTACTAGATGTATATGGGTAGGAAGTGGAAAATCATCTTTAGACCCTTTAAAAGAAGCTAATGCTAATCAAAAAAGCCTTGAAAACTACACAACTACAAGAGGAATAATAGCTGCTGAAGCTGGATTAGATTTTGATGAAATACTTGAAGCAAGAAGAGATGAGGAACTAAAAATAGCAGAGATAGAAAAGTTAAAAAGAGAAATAGGGGGAAATATAAATGCCTAGTAAAAAGAGAACATTCTTTGAAATAAAAAATATCTCTGATGATGTAGGAGAAATAAGAGTATATGGAGATATTTGTAAATGGGCTTGGGAAGAGTATGGAGAAACAAGTTCAGTAACATTTTCTAAGCAACTAGCAAATCTTAAAAATGTAAAAAAATTAGAACTAAAAATAAACTCTCCTGGTGGAGATGTATTTGAAGCTGTTGCTATGTATCATGAAATAAAAAGATTTGCTCAAGGGAAAGAAGTAACAGCCTATATAGATGGAATGGCTGCTTCTGCTGCCACACTACTAACACTAGCAGCAAATAAAACAATAATGGGGAAAGGGTGCTATTTTATGATACATAACCCATTAATGTATATGGGATATGCTAATGTTGAAGAAATGAATGAAGCTATTGAACACTTGAATAAAACAAAAGAAAATCTTTTGGATTTATATGTAGGAAAATGTAAATTATCAAGAGAAGAGATAGCAGAAAAAATGGATAAAACAACTTGGTATACAGCTGAAGAAGCTTTACAAGCTGGTTTTATAGATGAGATAGCTAATTATGATAGTTCTATAAGTAATTTAAACATTTCAAATGTATTTACCCCAGAACTTAAAAATCTAGCTATCCCAGAAAAATTAAAAGATATTTTACAAGAAAACAAGGAGGAAAAAATGACACTGCAAGATTTAAAAGTGCAACACCCAGAACTTTTACAAGCTTATGAGAAAGAGGTAATTGACAAAATTAAAGGAACAGACACTGTAAAAAATGCTATTGATGCAGCTATTAAGGAAGAAAGAAAAAGAATAAAAGCACTAGATGATATAAAAGTTACTTCAGAAGCTGCAAGAGAAATAGTAGACAAAGCTAAATTTGATGAAGTAAGAGATTATAGAGATGTAATAGTTGACCTGTATAACTTAAATGCTGAAAAAGCAGGGAGAGAAATAGCTCAAATGGAACAAGAGAAAAAAGATGCTGGGATTTATAATATTCAATCTGGAACACTAGGAAACTCTAAAGAACAAATAGAAAATGATATTATAAGTGCCGCATTAGCGGAATTAGGAATAAAATAGGAGGTTTAAAATGAATAATACTAAATATACAAATGAAGAAAAACAAATTTTTTATGGAGATTACCCCTTAGTTGCTCAAAGTTTGCCTCTTAAAACAACAGTAGTTGAAGGAGATGTAATAGGAGTAGATGCTGAAGGAAATTATGGGAAATACGATGAAGCTACATATACAACACCATATGCAGTAGCCACTCAAGGAGTTACTTTTTCAAGTGATCCAGTAAACTGTGAATGTATATTAGCAGCATATTTAATGGAAAACTTTGTTTTACTTCCATCAGATGCAGGTAAAAAACTGAAGCTTAAGCAAGAATTAAGAAAAATAGGAATATTTTTAAGATAATAGGAGGAAAAAATGCCACAAGGATTTGATTTATATACACCAAAAACAATAAGAAAAATAAGAGAACAAGCTCCAATAAGAAAAAATTTTTTAAAGGATTTATTTTTTAGTAAAAGTTCTACTGTTACAACTGAAGAGATTATGCTTGAAATTACTAAATCAGGAGAACATATAGCTGCATTTGTAACACCTTTAGAGCTAGGAAAACCAATAGTAGATAGAAAAACAAAAACTAATTTAATTACAGCACCTAATATTGCTGTTGAGAGAACTTTAGGTCCTAAAGATTACTTTGTCAGAGAAGCTGGAATGAATGTTACTGGAGAATATAATCCATCACAAAGAATAGGAAAAAGAATTGCTGAAATATTAGCTGACCAGGAAAAATATATTTCAAACAAAGAAGAATTAATGGTTGCACAATTTTTAACAACAGGGAAAGTAACTTCTACTACAGGAGAAGAGAGTTATGAAGTAGATTATGGATTAGAAAATCAATCAACTCTGCCTGGGGGAAGTAAATGGGGAGAATCTGGAGTAAATCCTCTTGTATCTTTAGACAAAATATTAGCAGAAGCTGAAGAGAGTGGAATAATTATAAGAAATGTTGTTATGGGAATGGCAGCTGCTGAAAAATTTATGAACTCTTCTGAATTTAAAAAGGATATGTTGAGTAAAGATTTACAATCCGAATTTGTAAAAACAGTTGTTAGAGAATACCCAGGGGTAGTGTGGTTAGGAACATATAAAACATATGGTGTCGAATTATTTAGATATTCAAGAAAAGTAATTGGGCATGATGGCAAACCAATTCAATTAATGCCTACAAATATGATAATAGGAGCTCCTGTCGGTGGGGAAATATTATATGCACCAATTATCAATATGGGAGAAACAGACATGCATATAGTTCAGAGATTTAGTGATGTTTCTACACCAAATAAAAAATCTAAAATTATTTCTACTGAATCAAGACCAGTATTACAACCGATGGATTTGGATGCTTATTTCTCAGTTGTAGTATGTGATGCAGAGTAATTTCGAAAGTTACGAAAAAGGAGTTAGAACATGAAAGTAAAATTTTTAAGAAAATATGGAAAATATAAAATTGGAGAAGTTACTGAAATTTCTTTAGATAAAAAGGAAAAAGAATATGTGATTAAAACAGGAACTCTTATTATTTTAGAAGATGATATTGAGGAAGTTACTGAAAAAACCACAGAAGAAATTCCAAAAGTAGTAGTTCCAGAAGAGAATGAAGAAAAAGAGGTAAAAAATGGTGGAAGAGGAAAAGGTGGAAAAAAGGAGTAGTGAATTATCTCCATTTAAAAAAATGTTAAGGGAAGATATTGATATCTTCCTTAACATTGATGAATTTGGAGAAAATATAACTATCAATGATATAGAGTATACTGCAGTAATAGAGCATCCAGAGAAAGATTTTTCAATTGTAGAAGATGGAATAGCTGAAGCTATTGCCATTATACTTTACTTAAAAGAAAAAGATGAGTTTAAAAAATTTAAAACTGGTAAAAGTATTACTGTTAACTCTTCACAATATATTATAAATGATAGTTATGTAGAAGAAGGAATGAGAATAATAAAACTATCTGAAAATAGAGGGTATTAATATGTCAAGAGAAGATTTTATTGAGATAAAAAACCTTGCAAAAGTAGAAAAATTATTAAAAGACATTCCTAAAGGAGTAGAGAAAGCTACAAGTAGTGCGATTAATAGAAGCTTAGTTACTTTGAAAAAAAATGTAAAAAAAGAAGTAACAGATAACTACGGAATAAAATCAACAGAGGTTGAAAAAGCTATGGTTGTACAAAAAGCTACCCTAACGAAAATAACGGGGTCTATTAAATCTAAATCTCCTTTACTCTCATTGTATAAATTTTTAAAATCTAACAATGAAAATGAAATAAAAGTTCTCATTAAAAAAACTTCTGGAACACAAAGAGTAAGAGGAAAGAAAAATTTAAAAGGAAAGCCTTTTATAGCTAGAATGAAAAATGGACATAAAGGAATTTTTCAAAAAAAAGAAAATAGGAAAATAGAAGAACTAAAGACATTAAGTATTCCACAAATGCTCGGAAGTGAAAGTGTTATGGAATATATAAAAAGTAATAACGAAGTCGATAACGTGCTAGAGAAAAATCTCAGAAGAGAAGTAAATAGGATTTTAAAAGGATATGTATGATGAAGATATTTGACTTAGAAGAGGAATTAAAAGCAATAATAAAAGAGAATACCAAAGAATATAAATTAAATGTACATCCAGAAAGTGAAAATGAAAGTGAGCCAAGAGCTCCGATTGTGATTATTGGAAATCAGCCAAGAGAAGTACTACAAAATATTATCCCTTGTGTTATTATAAAAACTCCTAATGGGAAAAATACTCTCTTAGAAAAATTACTAACACTAACTGTAAGTGTAGTTATCTATGAAACTGAAACTAGTACAGCATATAAAACAATATATGAAATCATAGATAAAATATCTACTGCTATTATAGAAAAAGGAGTAATTCTACAAGAGTTTGAAATATTACCAACATATGAATGGAATATTTCTGATGAAGAAATGTATCCATTCTGGGCAGGAAACTTAAATTTCCATATAGTTACAAAAAATATTTACAGAACAGATGTAGATGATTTTATATACGGAAAAGATTGGGGGAAAAATGGCGAATAAGACAACTAAAACCGAAGAAAAAAAAGAAATAAAAAAAATTGAAAAAAAGATGTATTTAGGTCCAAATTTAAAAAAGTATGGAATTACTACAGGACAAATATACGAGGGAGAGCATTCAAATGTAAAAGATGCTATCTCAAAAATTAAAGGACTAGATAATTTATTTGTAAAAATAGATAAAGATTTTCCAAAAGTAAAAGAAAGATTTACACAAAAAGGAACAAAGGAAAATATTTTATATAATGAAGTGTTAAAGCAACTAGGAGGTAAATAATGTCATCATTTAAACATGGAATAGGGACTACAGAAACACCTACAGCTATAACAGCAATAAAAGTTGATGGTATCACACCTGTTTACGTAGGGACAGCACCTATAAATTTATGTGAAGAAAGAAATGTAAATAAAGTAGTGTTATGTAATACCTATGCTGAAGCTGTAGCTGCCTTTGGATATGTAAAAGATTTTGAAAATTATACATTATGTGAAGCAATAGATGCACATTTCAGTAAATTTGGAGTAGCACCTATTGTACTTATAAATGTTCTTGACCCTAAAACTCATAAAAAAAGTGCAACTCAAGAAACAGTTCCAATTGGTGAAGATAAAACAATAAAAATAAAAGAGTTTGGTATTTTAAAAGAAACAATCAAATTGACACCTGAAAAGAAATTTACAGCAACTTTTGATGATGATGGGTATGTTGATTTAATAATAACTGATGAAGCACTACCAGAAGATAATAATGTCCAAATTACATATGATAAATTAGATCCAACTATGGTAGAAGCTGATGATATCATTGGTGGAATAGATGCAGAAACAGGCGGGAATAAAGGGTTAGAATGTATAGAGGATGTATTCCCTGTCACTAGATTAGTTCCAAACTTGGTACTAGCTCCAAAATATTCTACTGATAGTACCGTTGCAGCTGTTATGGAAACAAAAGCAAAATTGATAAACGGACATTTCAAAGCCTTAGCTTTAGTAGATATTGATACCAAAAAAATAACTAAATATACAGATGTCCCTTCTACTAAAGAAAGCAACAATCTAAGTTCCACTAATTTAGCGGTATATTATCCTAAAGTAGCACTTGGAGAGTTACAATACCATATTTCTACTCAAATAGCTTGTTTAATTCAACAATTAGCATCTGAGTCTAATGGTGTACCTTATCGTTCTCCATCAAATATTAATATAAAAGCTGATAGAACTTGTCTAGCAAATGGCACAGATGTTTTATTAGCTATTAATCAGGCAAATTATCTTAATGGTAATGGAATAGGAACAGTTATTAACTGGATAGGTGGATGGAAAGCTTGGGGGAATAGAACAGGATGCTATCCAGCAGTGATGGATGCTAAAGATAATTTTATAGCTTCAAGAATGATGTTTAATTTCTTGAATAATACTTTAATTACAAACTTCTGGGAAAAAATAGATAAACCAACAAATACTAATCTTATTAAAAATTTTAAAGATAGTATAAATATATGGTTGAATGGATTACAAGCCTCTGGAATGATAATAGGTGGAAGAATAGAGTTCAGACAAGAAGATAATCCTCTGACTTCATTGTTAGATGGTAAAGTGAAATTCAAAATTTATTTTAGTCCAGCATTACCTATGGAATATGCTGAGTTTGATTGTGAAATAGATACAGAGTATTATAATAATCTATTTTCAGCATAAAATATAATTTAAGGAGTGATAAATGATGCTTATACCAGAGAAATTAAGCAACTATATGTTATATACTGATGGTAGTAGAACACAAACTGCTTTAGTAGATGTTGATTTACCAGAGTTACAATTTATGACAGAAACAATTTCAGGAGCTGGAATTGCAGGAGAGATTGAATCAATAACTGCAGGACATACTTCTCCTTTAACTTTAGGATTGAATATAAGAGCTTTAATAGGAGAAGATTTTACACTTCTTGAACCAAGAGCTTATAATCTAGAAATAAAGGCTGGAATACAATCTTTTGATAAAACAGCAGGAAAAATAGAGCAAGGGAAATTAAGCATTTTTGCAAGAGGTATTCCCAAAACAATGTCTTTAGGAAAGGTATCAGTTGGGAAAGCTACAGATAGTAAAAAAGAATTTGCTGTTGATTATTTGAAAGTTGAATATGATGGAGAGGAAGTTCTTGAAATAGATAAGTTAAATATGATTTGTAAAATAAAAGGAGTAGATTATTTAGCAGATTTAAGAGCTGCAATGGGAATGTAAGGGGGATAAATGAAATTAAGTAAACCAATTATTATCAAAAATTTTGATGGTTCAGAAAAAAGAATAGAAGAAGTAAATATAACTAAAGAAAATTTTACTGCGAGAGCCATACTAGAAGCAGAAAGAGAATTTTTATTGAATGAAGGGCTTGGACTCCCTACTAATGTTTCATTTGAAAGTTTAAAATCTTATCAAGGATATATAGCAGCTAGAATAATAGGGTGTAGATATAATGAGTTGTTAGAATTACCTGGAGATGATTTCTTAAAAATTGTAGCAATAATTAAGGGTTTCTTAGATGGCTTGGACTGGGAAATCTTAACGGATCTGATATCAGAAAAGTCGGAATTATTATCGCTAAAGAAACAAGAACAAGCCTAGAATATTGGTTAGATCTCTCTATTTATGAATGGGCAGAATGGTTAGAAACTCTTAATGAAATACTAGATGAGAAAAATAAATAAGTGGTTGCTCTTACTATGTTTATACAGTATAATCATAGTAAGAGGTGGATGATATGACAACTATGAAAGATATTAGAGATGAGTTATTAAAAATTAAATCTAATTATATCCAGGAAAATAAAAAAATAAAAGCAGAATGGCAAAGTGCTAAAGAAGAGGTTATCCTAAAATCAGAGAAGGATTGTGAAAGAATCCAAAAGTACCTTGATGGAGAAAAGAATATCCAACTTACAATGATTGAAAGTTTTTTTATCAAGGTCTTTCCTAAAATATTTTGGGTACTTGCTATTATTTTAAGTATTATCTGGGCTATAATAGGAGCATTCTCTTGGATTTTTATAACTATAATAATATCAATACTAGTTTGGTGTATATTATCAAAAATAATTTAAAAGTAAGTATTAAGAGCCACTTATTCAGAAATGAGTAAGTGGTTTTTTTATTTGGAGGGAAAATGGCATTAAAGGAACTAGCAATATCTATTGGGATAGGAGCTGCATTATCTACAAGTTTTAGTAAAAATATTAAAAGTGCTGGAACTTTGATGGATCAATTAAAAAATAAGACCTCAGAATTAAAAAAAACTCAAGCAGATTTAAAAAAATATGAAAATATGCAGCTTATTAGAAAAGAAACTAGAAGTGAAATAATTTACTCCCAAAAGGAATTAGCAAAATTAAAAACTAAACTTTTGGAAGTAGACAAACAAGGAAGAACTTTAAAATCAACCTATAATACATTAGAGGGAGAAGTGATTCAATTAACTTCTCAGCAGAAAGCCTTAAGTAATAGAATGGCTAAAATCTCAAAAGAGATGAAAGAAGGTAAGGGAGATAATAAGGCTCTTGCAAAAGAGTATAAAAGTCTAAGTCAAGAAGCTAAAAATGTTGCTGCAAAGCTAGGACCTTTAGAATTAAGATTAGCTGATGTTAAAAAGGAAATGGCGGCTAACTCAAAAGAAAGTAGTAATCTAGGAAAGCAACATCTTAATCTAGAAAATAAAATTCAATCTCTAAGAGAAAAACAAAAGAAAAATATAAATGAAATCAGAGAAACTACAAAGCAATTAAAAGAACAGAGTATCTCAGTTAAAGATACAGCAAAATCTTATGAAGAACTTGAAAAAAAAGCAAAAGCATATAACAAAGCTTTAGAACACTACCAAAAAGCTAACACTATAAAAGAAAGAGGTAATAAAATATCATCTTATGGAACTTTACCTTTACAAGCTGCTGGGGTTGCTACTGTTGCTGGAGCTGGGGTTCTTTCGGAAGCTATAAGAGCAGAAACAGCTTTTGCAGGAGTAAAAAAACAATTTGATTTTGAAACAGCTGAAGAAGAAGCTAAATTTAAAGAAGATTTATTAAAACTTGTTGCTGAAAAGAGAATAGCAGTTTCTTTAGAAGAACTATATAATATGGCTGCTAATGCTGGACAAAGTGGTTTAAACAAAGATGAAGCAATAGGCTATATAGAAGCGGCTGCTAATATGGGAATGGCTTTTAATATGAGCAGAGAACAAGCTTCTGAATATATGTTTGCCTGGAGAAATACCTTTGGTATGGATTTAAAACAATTAAAAGAGTTAAATGACCAAATTAATACCTTAGGTAATAATACAGGAGCCAGTGAAATTAAAATAGCAGAATTTATAACGAGGATGGGAAATCTTCCAACTGTAGTAGGAATGACTACTAATCAAACAGCAGCTCTTGGAGCTTCTTTAATGGAAATGGGAATGGCACCTGAAATAGCAGCAACAGGGGCAAAAAGACTGCTAACTATTTTAAATAAAGGTATGGCAGCAACAGGAAGTGAAAAAGAAGCATTAAATATACTAGGATTAGACCCAGAATATTTAGCAAAAGCTACATTAGAGGACCCAGAAAAAGCATTAGAAACTGTATTTTTTAAGCTGAGTAAATTAAAAGAACATGAACAAGGTGCAGTTATGACTATGCTTTTTGGAGAAGAGGGGAAAGTAGCTGCTGCTAATATAATGGGGGCTTTTGATAGATTAAAAAGAAATATAAATTTAGCAAAAGACTCTAATATTTATTCTGGAGCAACTAATAAAGAAGCTGAAATTCAAAAAAATACAACTGCTAATCAACTACAGGTTTTAAAGACAGAATTTGATGTAATCAAAGCAGATCTAGGAACAGAATTACTACCTCTTGTAAAAGAAGGTGCAGTATATCTTAAAGCATTTTTAGAAAAACTTTTAAAAATGATGAAAGAAAATCCAGAAGGTTTTAAAAGAATGATAAAACTCTTTGTCTATGGGACAGGAGCTTTATATGGGTTTGGTGGTGCTTTAAAACTTATAGGTGGGTTATTACATGGCTATGCTGGTATTATTAATTTAGTAGGATTAGCAACTGAAAAAGAATTAGGAACTAAATTAATAAAAACCCTAACATTAGGGAAAAATGGAATAATAAAATACACAGGAATAGGAATCAAACAATTAAAATTGCTAGGTACTACAAGCCTTAAAGTAGGAAAAACAATTGGTCTTGGGATACTAAATGGTGGTAAATTTTTAATAGGTGGTTTAGCTAAGTTAGGAAGTCTTGGTATGGCTGCTTTAGCTAGTCCTATCACTTGGGTTATTTTAGGTATAACCGCTTTAATCGCAGCAGGATATATGCTTTATAAGAATTGGGATACAGTTAAAGAAAAAGCAGTTCAGCTCAAAGATAAAGTAGTTGAATTAGTAGACAAATATTGGTATTTACTTGGTCCTATTGGTTATATGATTAAAGGTGGAAAAGCTTTATACGAAAATTGGGATACTATAAAATTAAAAGCTGGTGAATTAAAAGATAAAATTGTAAATATGGTCACTGGAGCAATTGAGCAGTGGAATATATTCAAAGAGAAAAGTTTAGCAATATTAGGAATTCCTTTTGATTGGTTAGATAAAAAAATAGAAGGAATAAAGGAAAAAGGAGGACATATGCTTGATGGAGTATTAGAGATTTATGAAAAAATAAAGAATTTTAGTATAACAGATAGCATAAAAAATGGAGCTTCCTGGCTTGGAGAACAATTTAATATTCCACAATTTGCAACAGGGGGAGTAGTTAATTCTCCAACACTTGCTTTAATTGGAGAAGGTGGAAGTTCTGAAAGTATAATTCCCCACGAAAGAACTCCTAAAAGCCTAAATTTATGGGAAAAAACAGGGAAATTACTCGGAGCTTATAAACCTACTTCTACAACTAATAACAATTCATCAGCAACTATTACTTTTTCTTATTCTCCAACTATTTATGCTAATGATAGCAACAGTTTAGAAACAACTTTGAAAAAAGATAAAGGAGATTTTGAACGTTGGTTTAAAGAAAGTATGAATAAATACGAGAAAGAAAGATTTAGGAGAGGTTATGGAAGATAAAATATATATAACGGTATTAGGGGATACCTGGGATAGTATCTCTTATAAGCTATTTGGAGATTCAAAACTATATAATACTTTATTAGAAAAAAATCCAGGATATCATGGAACTTTAATTTTTGAAGCTGGAATCAAAATAAAATACCAGGAAATTCCTAAAACTTATGAAGAAAAAGTAGCACCTTGGAGAAGAAAATGAATCTAAGTGAAGAAGTAAAAAAAATGGTTTCTAACAGTAGAAAATTAAAGTTAAAAGTATTATATGAAAATACAGATATAACTAAGTATATAGACCAGGATTTAATTAGTTTTAGTTATTCAGACTCCTTAAATGAATTTGATAGCCTGGATTTAACTATTCAAAATAGAGAATTGCTTTGGATGAATGACTGGAATCCTTTGAAGGGGGATAAACTTGAATGTTGGTTGTATCTATATAATTGGGAAACTAATAGTGAAGTAGAAATATATATTGGGACCTTTTATATTGATAGAGTTTCATATTCTGGACCTCCAGATATAGTAACTATATCTGCACTATCTGTAGACATTGTTTCTAATATTATGGATGACAAGAAAAACAGAGTATGGGAAGCTGTAACTTTTGAAAAAATTGCTAAAGATATTGCTAAGGAATGTAGTCTTGAACTTATATATGAATGTAATTTCAATCGAGAATATAAAAGAGTTGAACAAAAACTTGAATCATATTTCAATTTTTTAAAAAGACTAGGGAATGAGATAGGAGTAATTATCAAACTTTACAATGATAGATTAATTATTTTTGAGGAAAAGGTATATGAAGAAAAAGATTATAAATTTATTTTTCATAGAAATAATATTAAAAATTATTCTTTAGAAACTGATGATACTGATACATATGCAGGGTGTAAAATTACTTACTATGATAGTTACCTGGGAGAAAAAATAGAAGAAAGCTTTTTTACTAAACAAAGACCAGGTTATAAAAGAAATACTCAAAGAGTTTTATTTATCAACCAGGAAAAAGAACCACCTGGAGATACTAAGACACAAAAAAGAGAATACTTATCAAAAATAGCTGAAAAAGCTTTAAGAGAAAAAAATAAACAAGCTATAAGAGGAACAATAGAAATTATAGGTAAAGAGGAACTTATATGTGTAGGAGATACTATATTTTTAGAAAATTTTGGTATTTTTACGGGGAAATATTTAATAACAAGTATAAATACTGATTTAAAAATTTATGATTTAACTTTAGAAATTAGGATGGTGTTAGATGAATGAAATAAGATATGGAACAGTATCCCATGTATTCCATGATGAAGGTCGAGTAAAAGTAGAATTTGAAGATTTAAATATTTCTAGTGCTATTCTCACAGTATTTCAGGGAAGAAATCAAGGAGTTAAACAATATAGTATGCCTAAAATCAATGAAAAAGGGCTTTGTTTAATAGCTACAACAGGGAATAGTGGATATTATTTAGGAAGTGGTTATAACATACAAGATCCTGTGATGAAAGAAGCAGGAGAAGGGAAATATATAACTTTATATCCAGATGGAACTAAGCTGATATTTGATGAAAATACCTCTAAACTATATATAGATTGTAAAAAAAATATAGAAATAATCTGTCCTCAAATATCAATTACTGGGGATATAAGTATTAAAGGGAATATAACTGTAGAAGGTGGAATGACAACAACTGAAGATGTCAAAGCAGCTGGAGTTTCATTAATAAATCATAAAACAACAGGAGTCAAGGCAGGTGGAGAGGTCTCAGGACCACCTCAAAAATAAGAAAGGAGAATAACTATGGTTGTAGGAAGTTTAGGTAAAGTAATCTTTGCTTGTAGTAGCTTTTATATAAAAACTCTTGACTCTTTAAATAGAGATACAAGCTATAGATGGACAGAGCATCAAATAATAGGAAGCAAACCTAAGCTTCAATTTGATGGAGAAAACTTAGAAAATATAAAATTTAACATACATTTAAATGCTGCTTTTAATGTTAATCCCAGTAAATCAGCACAAGACTTAAAAGAGTATGGAAAAAAGGGAGAACACCTTAGATTTATTCTTGGGGGTAAAGTTATTGGTACTTATGTTATAGAAAATATTTCTGAATTATATAAAGCTTATACTGCTTTAGGGACTGTTACAAAAATCGACTTATCTATTCAATTAAAGGAGTATAACTAATGGAAATGGAAATTACTCAAAATGAAAAAAACTATGTATTTAAGCCTAAAAATTTGAATGAAGAAATCGCTCAAAATATAGAAAATATAGTAACTAGAATAAAAGGAAATGTTCCTTTGGCAAGGCATAAAGGAATAATAGCAGAAAATATTGATAAACCTCAACTTATTATAGAAGCAGAAATGACTGCTGATACAGTTGAGGAAATAGAAAGAGAAGAGAAAAGATTTAAAGTATCTGAAATTAATTTAACATCTAACAATGAAGTAAAGACACTAGTACAAGCTAGTGTGAAAGGAGAAATAATAGATGATTAAATTTATAGATGAAAATATTGATAATATTGAAATAGCCTTAAAAGAAGGCTATGAAGAAATTATGGGAGTAACCATCAAAGATGGAGATCCTATTAATGATTTTATTGGTTGGGTAACTTATATTTTTACTATTGTAAAGAATGATATTAATTATACTGGAAGAATGAATTTATTAAGATATTCAGAAAATGAATATCTAGAAGCATTAGGAGAACTTGTAGGAGTAGAAAGGATCCAAGAGAAAGGAGCAAAGGCAACAGTTAAATACACTTTCTCTAAAATATTTCCTGATATAATAACTATTCCAAAAGGACATAAAGTAGCAGCTGGAAATCTATACTTTGAAGCAGATGAGTCTATCGAGTTAAAAATAGGAGAAAGAGAAGTTAGTGGAACTGTAACTTGTTTGACTCCTGGAATAATTGGGAATGATTTACAAGTGGGGGAAATAAACACAGTCGTTGATGACATACCTTTCCTTTTATCAGTAACTAATACAAGTATAAGTAATGGTGGGGTAAATCAGGAAAGTGATGAAAATCTAAGAGTTAGAATACAATTAAGACCAACTGCATTCAGCACTGCTGGACCTATTGCAGCTTATAAATATTATGTTTTGACAGCACATCAAGATATAATAGATGTGCATATTTATACTCCAGAAGAAACTCCTGGAATAGTGAAGGTTATTAAAGAATGGAACCATACCAGAAAGAGATATATTGGAGATCGTAGAAAAAACTCTACAAGATGAAAGTGTCAGACCATTTACAGACAAGGTAGAAGTTCTTGCTCCTAACTCAATACCATATAATATAAATTTTAAATGGTGGCTAAGCAAAGAAAGTGATGTAACTATTGTAACTCGAAATGTAAATAATGCTGTTGCTGAGTATAAGACTTGGCAAAAAGAAAAGCTAGGTAGAGATATTAATCCAAATAAATTAGTACAACTTTTAATCACTGCTGGAGCAAAGAGAGTTGAAATTATTGAACCTATTTTTACTAAATTAGATAAAACAAAAATTGCACAAGAAACTTCTAGTATTACTATCAGTTACCAGGGAGTAGAAGATGAGTAAATACGACTTGAAAAATACTGATTATCAGCTTTTTTTCCCAGAGAATTTACAAAAATATAAAAATTTAAAATCTTTGTCTTTAGAATTAGAAAAACAACTAAAAAAAGAAGTTGTTTCGGAAGTTTCGAAATTAGCAATTTTTAAAAACTTAGAGTTACAATCAAATGAAGTTTTGTCTGAATTGGCTTATCAATATATGATAGATAATTGGCAAGAGAGCCTAGATAGAAATATAAAAATTAAGTTGATTAAAAATGCATATTGGTCGCATTCAAAAAAGGGAACTAAAAAAATAATTGAGGATAATCTTATGAAATTAGGATACCCTCTTGAACTTTACGAATGGTTTGAATATGGTGGAGCTCCATTTACCTTTAAAATAATAACTTCTTATATAAATAGTGAACCGAATTGGATTAATAACATTATTGAGATAATAGAAAAATATAAGAACTGTAGGAGTGTTTTAGAGTATATAGAGATCGAACAGAATAAACCTGCAATGAAAATGAAAGTTGGACATTGGCAAATAAAAGAAATAGAACTACATCCTAAACGTACAAATGATTTTAATAAATATCAAAGAATGAAAATAGCAAGATTTAGAATTTTGGAGGGGGAATTATGACATTTCATGGAATGACAAAAATAGGGGAGCTATATATGGCTAAGTGTTTAGCTAATAATTCTCCTATAAGTTTTGCAAAAGTCAAAATAGGGAATGGTTTATTAACAGAATATGATAAACCATACGACTTCTCAGATATTAAAAGTATAAAAAAAGAAGTTAGCATAACAGATATTAAACAAGTTGAAACAGCAGCACAATTACTAATGGTAGTAACTAATGAAGGAGTTGAAACGGGGTTTTACTGCAGTGAAGTTGGTATTTATATTAATGATGAAGGAGTTGAAAAACTATATTGGTATATTAATGATGCAAACCAGAGTCCTTGGCTAGGTCCAGAGGTAGATGGTCCAGTAAAGTATAGATGGTGGGAAAACATTCTAGTGACCACTCAAGAGGTTGTAATAGTTAATTGGACAGGTAAAGAATTATGGATAGATCAACAATATATGAATGATCATACTGCCTCAAAAGAAGAAATTGATTCTATCTTTGATGAAGAATTCATCTACGATACTTTGATGTTAGCAACTGAAAGTCAAATAAGAAACCTTTTCCCAGATAATAAAAAATTAACAGGAGAAGCACAATTTGATTTATCAAGTCTTACTGATGATGAAGCAAGTATTGTTAATATGAAATTATTAAGCTTATTCAATGATTTATTACAGCAAAGAATGAATCATGAGAATGAAGCATTGACAAATGAAATATCAAATTTGGATAAAAATTTAAAAAGTATAATTTCACAATTATCCTCTTCACTAAGTAATGATATTTCAACAAAAGCTAATAAAAATATACAAATTAATGCTGGAGAAGGGCTAGAAGGTGGTGGAACTTTAGAACAAAATAGAACCATTCAACATAAAAATTTGCCAGGTTATAAACATATTCCAACTGGTGGGAAAAATGGACAATATCTAAAATATTCTAGTGATGGAACGGCAACTTGGGCAAATATAGAAGCTGTAGAATTAGATTTAGAAGCAATAACAACTTCAGAGATTGATACAATTACTTTTGAAGAATAGAAAGGAGAAGAGAAAATGGTACAAAAAGAAAAAAAATATATTACTTGGGAAGGGTTAAATCAACATGCTAAAAATACAGGAAAAAAAATTAAAGAATATGATGCTGGTGTAATAGGTGGGTATAATGGAAGTTTTCCATTGACAGCAGCAACCAAAGGTAATATTTATTTATTGCCAGCTACTAAAAAATATTATGTTTGTATAGAAAATTATAATGGTTCACAATTAACCGCTCCAAATGCAAATTTTGAAGAATTGAGTGTTTATACAAATCGAAGTAAATTGGATAATCTAAGTGAAAGTCATTATACTGATATAACTTTTCAAAATGGAGAAATACATTTTCATAAAATAGGTAAATTAGTTATGTGTACTTCGTATATAAGTTTAACAAACCCTTTGAGTGCTGGGGTAACAATTATTGGGGTTGTGCCCGAAGGATTTAGACCACCTAAGACAGTAGAAATTGCACTTTTAGGTTCCGCTATTGAAAGACAAAACGATATATTAGGAAATATCGACATTCAATCAGGTGGTAATATGAAATTATATTGCTCTCAAAAATTTACAAGTGTGGCTTTTAGAATTTCAGCTTGTTGGTTTATTTGATTAAATTTTAGAATTTAATTCCCCAGTACCCTTTTATTTCCAATTTTATTGAACTATTTGTTGTTATGGTAAATACAGTAGATGGGGATTTTCTTATATAAGCTGGAGTGCTGCCACCATATTCATGACCATAATAAAAATGGCACTCATAAGCTTCATAAGGCATTAGTATTTGATTACTCAGTCCAGTAGATGCATTACCACTTTTTAACCATATATCAAATAGTATAAAATCAAAATCTTCATCAATTGTAATGGAAGATTTATCTTCATTGAGATTAGAATGGTATTTTTTATTTTTTTGCAAATTATCCACTATATAAGCTGGATAATTTACAAGAAAAAATTATTGCCATTGTTATGTTACCAGAATATGGAGATGAATCTAGTTTAAAATTTATAGCTAAAGGAGACTCATTATTTTGTGAAATAAGATTTTATAATTCAAGTGGAAATATAACAATTCCATCTGGAACTTTAATAAAATCATATTCAGATATCCCAGAGCTAAAAATGTATGAAGGACGTTTTAGGGGTTCAGTTTCTCCAATTTGTCGTCATTCTGATGGAGCTGGAATGTCTCATATTATTGCATATGCTTGGAGTGGCATTCGTTTAGAAAAAAGTATCTCATTTAGTGGAACATCTTATTATAGCTACATCCAACTAGTATAATTAATATTAATTAAATATCTTAAGAGTATAATCCTATAGTTAGAAATTTAGCTGTAATTCTATCACTACCTAAAAGTTCACTTGTTATACTAAATTTATTTTTTAATTTAGATTTTGAAGCATCTAATTGTATATTACATATAGGACCATCAGATCTAGCATAACCATGTGTTCCTATTACCATATAGTTAGTATCAAGATATTCAAAAGGAAGTGTTATTTCTAAAGTTCTTTCAGGATAAGGTATATAAAATCTACCAATTGAATAAGCTATTCTAAATCTTCCTATGTCAAAATATGCTATTGAGGTTTCTAGGTTATATTTTCCTAGATTATCCAATGCTACTGGATAATCTAGGAAGAAAATATTATACTTATCAATCCGACTTTGTAAAAGCAAATAATTATAATTGGTTAAATTTAAAAAAATCATTATCAAGAGGAGCATACAAACTAATAATTAGAGAAACAGGTTCAGAATTTACTCCTCATCACAATGAAGTTGATTTTATTATTGGATGGGATCATGGTTCAAGTACAGCTAAAATTTCATTGCTATTAAATGACAAAAACATTAATAAAATTGCATTTAAACAAACTAGTAGTGATTATTTTAATATCTATGTTAGTATAGTAGCTAAGTCCTTGAGAGATTCAATTCCTAGAACTGCTAGTATATGTTTAATTAATATTGATAACAATAAATTAGAAACCTTAAATTTAGTTTTAGAAACTCCTCCTGAAGATGCTAAAATTATTGATTTAAATGCTTAATAAATTAGAATTTACTTAAGACTCATGAAAAACCATTAGAAAATAACCAGCATTTTGTTTAATTGTATAAATACCATTAGAATCATGCAAAGCAATCTTTATTCCATTAACAGTATTATATATTTGTGCTTCAGGAGCATAATTCCCATCAGATGAATTACAAGTTGTAATCATTGTATAAATTCGTTTCCCAATTAATCCAAGAGTAGAATAAGGAATTGTTTGTTCTGAAGTTCCACTTGTAAATGTAATGTATGCTAAGGTTATATTAGCGGATATTTTTTCAATTGAACCTTTACTTTGCATTTTAATCAGATTATCCAGTACCTTAGATAATCGCATATCAAGCTACTTAGATACATATAATATATTAAACAATTCCCCACACTATTGCATACATTTTTGAAGCTAAATCATGCCCTCTATTAACTTTTATATGTGTGTTCGATAATTCTAATATTTGAATAGAGGATCTAAATTGACTTTGTAAATCTTGATTATATGTTGATATAACCGCTCCTGAAATTGATACAAACTGTTTTTTAAAGTTACGTGATGGAGTATTTGATGTACTTGCATCGATCATTATGAATTGAACGCAAAAATTTCCAAGTTGAAGACAATAGTCACCAGAATAATATTTAAACAGATTATCCAGTTAATTAGATTTTCTAACTATCATAAGAGAATGACTTTCCTTAGCATAAGGTGTATATAAATATCCAGCAAAAATTGCTGTTTTATGTGATGAAAACGCAATATATTCTCCAACTGTTCCAGTTGAATCCAATGGTAATATAGAAATAACATTTTTAAAATCACCATCAAAACGAAATTCTCGAAGATTGTTATTATCTAGGTACGATGATGATTGTATTACTTCAACTGTTATTAAATTATCCAGTTAATATAGAGTGATCATTTCCAAAATCCTATTATTCTACCATGAATGAATGTATCTGTTATTCCGAAGCACTTGAATGATACTTCACTTTTACTATGTTTTCCTAACGAAATACTACTTTCATAGTAAGAGGTATGACCAGCTTGAAAACTTGCCGTAATTGTTGTTGTAAAATGTGTTGGAAATTGAAATCGAATAATGTCTCCCACTTTGGCAGATCCACTAAAAATATATTCTAAAACACCATTATTATATTTGAATTCCTTTACAAATGAAAATTCATAACTATTACCACTGAATGCACTAGGTGAAACATCTCTTATTGTTACTAGATTATCCAGTTTTTAAAATATGGTAAAATATCTCTTTATACTAAATATAAGG
>OGXY01000689.1_pt1 | contig 28835 bp, 20 predicted proteins | sample 1576411 | NCBI WGS metagenome assembly OGXY01 (sample SAMEA3541498, study PRJEB24748) | human gut metagenome | biome: human gut; feature: human-associated habitat; material: faeces | place: China | collected 2012 | reverse complement strand
AGCCGCTTATGCATTCACTAAAAAATTATGAAAAACAAACGCTGTTTTGCTGTTATATATTTAAATAGTTAGAAATCTATTTGGGAGAATGCTTTTGTCGGGCAGATGCTTGTTGAGCTTGCCACTTTTCGTATTGTTCCGTGGTCAGAATCTTTTTTATCTTTTTCTCTTTCGTTTCTGCAGCTTTCTTTTGTGCATCTGCAGAGTCCTGTTCTTTGTTCATCATAGGACGTTCTCCCATACCGCCGGGGAAACCTCCTTCGCCTATCATTGGAGGTTCGCCGCCACCCATCGGCGGGCGGCCGCCTCTCATTCCCGGACCTCCCATTGGCGGACGTTGTTCGCCGGAGTTCTGCATCGCTTTGAAATGTTCTTTCTGTTCTTTCAGATTCAGTTTATAGATTTTCTTATATTGTTTTTCTGTCAGTTGAAGTGATTCCTGCATTTGATCAGTCATCTGAGTCGCTATCTTTTCCGGATTAGGGACTTCGCGTGGGAGGCGTTGTTCATGTTGCTGTCTTTCCTGTGGTTCAGGATTTTCTTGTGCAACAGCCAGACTGGTGCAACTTATCAGGCAGGCTGCAAGCCCTATCAGTTTCATGTTTCTTTTCATCTTTTCTCTTTGTTAATTGATTTAATATCCCAAAGTTAACTGGTTCTTGAAACAGATGAAAATGAAATCGACAAAGGACGGAGTTTTGTCTATTAAATATGGTGTCACTATTCTGTAGTGATGGTGTAAGTATCCATGTCGGACTGAAAAAGGAAAATATGAACATAAACAGTCGATATATGGATAGTCTCATTTTGTCGCAAGCCATTAAATTTGTGCCTGAATATAGAACGATTATTATGAAAAGACTATTGTTCATTTTTACCTTTTTTTGCCTCCCTGCCATTCATGGAGGCGCACAGAATATTCTGACTCTGGAGAACTGCCTTCGTATGGGGATTGAGAACAATCTCTCTTTACAGGGCAAACGAAAAGCGATGCAGAAAAGTAAGTATGGCATTTCGGAGAATCGGTTGAAGTTGTTGCCGCAAATCAATGGCTTTGCTAACTTTAATGATAATATCGATCCGCCTGTCTCAGTAACTGACGGCTCTTCCTATGGAGTACCTTATAATATCACCCGAACGCTGCAATATGGTGCCAATGCCGGGGTAGAATTGCAGATGCCGCTTTATAATCAGACTCTCTATACTTCGATTTCCATAGCAGAGATTGTGGATGAGATGAGCCGGCTTTCGTATGAAAAGGCACGGGAAGATTTGATCTTGCAGATCAGTAAAATGTACTATCTGGGACAGGTTACTGCGGAACAGATTGCATTGATAAAAGCCAATATCACCCGATTGGAAGAACTGAGAGATATCACACAGGCTTTCTTTGATAATGGAATGGCAATGGAAGTTGACTTGAAGCGGGTGAATATCAATCTGGAAAATCTGAAAGTACAGTATGACAATGCGCAGGCGATGATGACGCAGCAGCTTAATATGCTGAAGTACATCATGGATTATCCGGCAGAAAAAGAAATCGGCCTGTTGCCGGTCAATACGGATAGTATCGCTACGGTTGCTTTGACCGGGTTGTCGGAAAACCTCTATGAGCTTCAGTTGCTTCAATCACAGGTGCAGCTGGCAGAGCGGCAGAAACGATTGATAAGTAATGGCTATATTCCTTCTCTCAATCTGACGGGAAACTGGAGGTTTGCCGCTTATACTGATGAGGCTTATCATTGGTTTCATTCCGGTCCGTCCAATCATTGGTTCCGTTCTTATGGGGTGGGACTGACTTTGCGTATTCCTATTTTTGATGGTTTGGATAAGAAGTATAAGATCCGGAAAGCAATGATCGATATCGAAACCATGAAACTTTCACGGTTGGATACACGGAAGAATCTGCAAACACAGTATTTGAATGCTGTAAATGACTTGATGAATAACCAGCGGAACTTTAAAAAACAGAAAGACAATTATCTGCTTGCCGAAGAAGTGTATACGGTTACTACCGACCGCTATCGGGAAGGAATCACTTCAATGACTGAAGTTCTGCAGGATGAAATGCGGATGAGCGAGGCACAGAACAACTACATTAGTGCACATTATAATTATCGGGTGACCAACCTGATGTTACTGAAACTAACCGGACAGATCTCATCCTTGTTCAAATAACAGATAACTAATTGAATCATTCATATGGAAACAATGGAAAATAATACAGTCTCCAGTACGCATCAGGAGAAAGCTAAGAAAATGAGAAAATTACGCCGCTGGCAGATTATAGTAAGTCTGTTTGGAGTTGCTGTGATTGTTTGGGGAGTAATTGAAATTGTTTTTCTCTTTCTGGGCTATAAGCAGACGGAAACCAGCAATGATGCGCAGATAGAGCAATATGTGTCACCTGTCAATCTGCGTGCATCGGGCTATATTAATAAGATTTATTTTACGGAACATCAGCAGGTACGTAAAGGTGATACCTTGCTGGTGCTGGACGACCGCGAATATAAAATCCGGGTGATGGAAGCTGAGGCTGCATTGAAGGATGCGCAGGCAGGCGCCACTGTGATAAATGCTACCTTGCAGACTACACAAACGACTGCATCTGTGTATGATGCGTCTATAGCTGAAATAGAAATCCGGCTAGCAAAACTGGAGAAAGACCGTCAGCGGTATGAAAATTTGGTCAAACGAAATGCGGCGACACCTATCCAGTTGGAACAGATTACAACAGAGTATGAAGCTACCTTTAAGAAACTGGAAGCAACCAGGCGCCAGCGGGAGGCGGCTCTTTCGGGAGTGAATGAAGTATCTCACCGTCGTGAGAATACGGAAGCTGCCATCCAGCGTGCTACGGCTGCGCTTGAAATGGCACGGCTGAATCTTTCGTATACGGTTGTACTGGCTCCTTGCGATGGCAAGTTAGGCAGACGTTCTCTGGAAGAAGGGCAGTTCATTACAGCAGGGCAATGCATTACATATATTCTGCCCGATACACAAAAATGGATTATTGCTAATTATAAAGAAACGCAGATAGAGAATCTCCGCATCGGGCAGAAGGTGGCTATCACGGTAGATGCTATCAGTAAGAAAGAGTTTACAGGCAAAGTGACTGCTATTTCCGGAGCGACAGGTTCTAAATATTCGTTGGTGCCGACTGACAATTCTGCCGGAAACTTTGTGAAAATACAGCAGCGTATCCCTGTCCGTATTGATTTTACGGATTTATCGAAGGAAGATAATGATAAGCTGGCGGCGGGTATGATGGTAGTAGTAAAAGCTAAACTCTGATAGCCATGCCTTCGTGTCCTAGAAATTATCCTTTTTACAATTGGGTGCCCAAACCGATAGGTATTATTATTCTGCTGTTCTTTTTCCTGCCGATTCTTTCGGTGGGCGGGGTATACTCCGTGAACAGTACCGAGATGATGAGCGGCTTGGGTATTATTTCCGAGCATATTCAGTTTGCCAATTTTGTGACTTCCATCGGTATGGCGGCATTTGCTCCCTTCTTGTATGAACTAGTTTGTATACGACGGGAGAAACTGATGTGTATCGCAGGTTTTGCACTGATGTATGTATTCAGCTATGTATGTGCCAAAACCGACAGTATCTTTTTGCTGGCACTCTGCAGCCTGCTGACAGGGTTCCTGCGTATGGTACTGATGATGGTCAATCTGTTTACGCTGATCAAATATGCTTTTGGCATGGAGGCAACGCGTAATATTACTCCCGGCATGGAACCGAAAGACGCGACGGGATGGAATAAACTGGATATCGAAAAATGTATCAGCCAGCCGGTAGTTTATCTGTTTTTTATGATCCTGGGGCAAATGGGTACGGCGCTAACGGCTTGGCTGGCTTTCGAATACGAATGGAAATATGTATATTATTTTATGATGGGTATTCTGCTGCTGTCCATTCTGATACTGTTCATTACGATGCCTAATCATGGTTTTGCCGGACGTTTCCCTATCAACTTCCGCAAATTCGGCAATGTGACCGCATTTTGCATATCATTGACGTGCATCACTTATGTGCTGGTTTATGGCAAGGTGCTGGATTGGTATGATGATCCATCTATTTGCTGGGCAACGGCGATCAGTATCCTTTTTGCCGGGATTTTTCTTTATATGGATGTTACCCGGCGGTCTTCCTACTTTATTTTGGGGGCGTTGAGGCTGCGTACCATTCGTATGGGGGCTTTGCTTTATTTATTGCTGATGATCATCAATTCCAGCGCGATGTTTGTCAATGTGTATGCAGGAGTCGGGATGCACCTGGATAATTTGCAGAATGCATCGCTGGCAAACTGGTGTATGGTCGGTTATTTTATCGGTGCCTTGATTTCCATTGTATTGGGGTCTAAAGGGGTGCATCTGAAATATCTTTTTGCTCTTGGCTTTTTCTTTCTGGCATTGTCGGCAGGATTCATGTACTTCGAAGTGCAGACAGCCGGACTTTACGAACGAATGAAGTATCCCGTAATTATTCGTACCATCGGAATGATGATTTTATATGCATTGACGGCAGCATATGCCAATCAGCGGATGCCTTTCAAATATCTTTCGACCTGGATTTGCATCATGCTTACCGTCCGTATGGTACTGGGACCGGGTATCGGAGGGGCTATTTATTCAAATGTACTGCAGGAGCGCCAGCAACATTATATTACCCGTTATGCACAAAATGTTGATCTGGTAAACCCCGAAGCTTCTGCTTCGTATGCCAATACCGTGCAGGGAATGCAATATCAGGGAAAGAGTGAAACGGAAGCGCATAACATGGCTGCCATGTCCGTCAAGGGGCGGATACAGGTGCAGGCTACGCTCTCTGCTGTGAAAGAAATGGCAGGGTGGACTATTTATGCAGGCGTTATTTGTATGATTTTTGTGCTCGTAGTGCCTTATCCCAAACGAAAATTGCTAACTTAGTATCGTTTTTCAATAGTAATTTATCAGTGAGTCAGTGTTATGGATACTCAGCAGGAACGTTTATTACAGCTTGACCGCGATCTGAAAAGCGGGAAGAATATATGCAGTTCGGGAGGTGTGCTCAGTTGTTTTCCATCTTCTTTAAAAGAACCTTTTCTGATGCAGGGGCTTGGTTTGATTGTCTGCCGGCAAGGTAGTTTCCAGTTTTCTCTTGATAATAAGTGCGCTTCTGCCAAGGCGGGTGAGACCTTGTTTATTCATGAGGAATCTTGGGTTCAAGTGCTTCAGGAGACCGAAGATGTGGAAATTCTTATTCTTGCCTATCAGATAGAACCGATACGTGACATTATCGGCAACTCCGTGGTTTCCATGTATATGTATTCGAAACTTACTCCGGAACTCTCTTGTGTATGGAATACCGGCGAGGAAGATGAGATTATGAAGTATATGTCTTTGATAGACAGTGTGCTGGAAATGGAGGAGAGTGTGTTTAGCCTTTATGAGCAGAAACTCCTTCTGCTGGCACTGACCTATCGTATTTGTTCGGTCTATAACCGTAAATTGATTAGTGCCGGACAGGAAACGGGCGGGCGGAAAAATGAGATATTTGTCCGTCTCATCCAGTTGATAGAGCAATATTATATGCAGGAAAGGAGTGTGGAATTCTATGCGGATAAACTCTGTTTGTCTCCGAAATACCTTTCGGCTCTTTCCAAAAGCATCTGTGGGTATACGGTGCAGGAACTTGTATTCAAGGCGATTATCCGTAAGTGTATCTCTTTGTTGAAGAATACGCAAAAAAATATTCAGGAGATTTCCAATGAATTCGGCTTCCCCAATGCTTCTTATTTTGGCACATTCTTCAAGAAGCAAATGGGGATGTCGCCGCAGCAATATCGAAGGAATCTTTAATCGAAATTACTCTTTTTCTCCATAAGCCAGATCGCCTGCGTCGCCCAGCCCCGGTACAATATAGGAATGTTCATTGATTTCAGGATCGATGGCAGCACACCAAATGGTTGTTTTGTCTTCGGGAAATACGCTCTTGATATGATCGATTGCATGTTGGCTGGCAATGATCGAAGCTACGTGAATTTCGGCGGGATGCCCTTTGGTAAGCATGGCCTGATAACTCAGTTCCATACTGCCGCCTGTAGCCAGCATCGGATCGGTGATAATCAGCGTTTTGTCGTCAATACGCGGAGATGCGATATATTCTATATGTATATCAAATTTCAGGGTATCTTTATATTTTCGATAGGCGGACACAAATGCATTTTCTGCTCCGTCGAAATAGCTTAGGAAGCCTTGGTGAAAAGGAAGGCCGGCGCGGAGAATGGTGCTGATGACAAGCTGGTTGTCCGGTGTGCTGACGGGAGCAATGCCCAGTGGTGTCCGGATGTTTTTTACTGAGTATCGGAACTCTTTGCTCATTTCGTAAGCCATGATTTCTCCGATCCGTTCAATGTTACGGCGGAAACGTAGGCGGTCATTCTGAACTTCTACATTTCTGATTTCGGATATGTACTGGTTTAGAATCGAATTTGTTTGGCTAAAATCAATTACTTTCATATTATAGTTTAATCATAATTTAATCTCATTTTCATCGTATTGAGAACGTTCTGGCTTGCAAAGTAAACGATAATCTTTCAAATTGCAATATTCAGTTTGCAGATATTGTTAGGAATTTATAAAAGAGATTCAATTAGGGAAAAATTTCTCTAATCCCTTCTTCCTTTTCAAAGAAAGTATTACTTTTGTACCCGGATTTACAAGGAGGCACCCAAAGCTCCTCATGTTCAGGTGAAAAGAGATAATAAAACGAAATACCAATTTTAATTAATTCAAAAAAAATGGCAAATTTAGATTTAAGCAAGTACGGTATCACAGGTGTGACCGAGATTGTGCACAATCCGTCTTATGACGTTTTGTTCGCTGAAGAAACAAAACCAGGTTTGGAAGGTTTTGAAAAAGGCCAGGTAACTAACATGGGCGCTGTAAACGTAATGACTGGCGTTTATACAGGACGTTCTCCTAAAGATAAATTCTTCGTAAAAGACGAAACCAGCGAAAATACAGTATGGTGGACTTCTGAAGAATACAAAAACGACAACAAACCAGTTGACGCTAAATGTTGGGCAGCTGTGAAAGATTTGGCAACTAAAGAACTTTCTAACAAAAGACTGTTCGTTGTTGACGCTTTCTGCGGAGCTAACGAAAACTCTCGCTTGAAACTGCGCTTCATCATGGAAGTAGCATGGCAAGCTCACTTCGTAACAAACATGTTCATCCGTCCGACAGCTGAAGAACTGGCTAACTTCGGTGAACCTGATTTCGTTATCATGAACGCTTCTAAAGCTAAAGTTGAAAACTACAAAGAACTGGGCTTGAACTCGGAAACTGCAGTTGTATTCAACTTGACTGAAAAGATCCAGGTTATCCTGAATACTTGGTACGGTGGTGAAATGAAGAAAGGTATGTTCTCTTACATGAACTACTTATTGCCTTTGAACGGTATGGCTTCTATGCACTGCTCTGCTAACACTGATAAAGAAGGCAAGAGCTCAGCTATCTTCTTCGGTCTGTCAGGTACAGGTAAGACTACTTTGTCTACTGACCCGAAACGTTTGTTGATCGGTGATGACGAACACGGATGGGATGACGAAGGTGTATTCAACTTCGAAGGTGGTTGCTACGCTAAGGTTATCAACTTGGATAAAGAAAGCGAACCAGACATCTGGAATGCTATCAAACGCGATGCACTGTTGGAAAACTGTACAGTTAACGCTGAAGGCGAAATCAACTTCGCTGACAAGTCAGTAACTGAAAACACTCGTGTTTCTTATCCTATCTATCACATCGAAAACATCGTTAAACCGGTGTCTAAAGGTCCTCACGCTAAACAAGTTATCTTCTTGTCAGCTGACGCATTCGGTGTATTGCCTCCGGTATCTATCCTGAACGCAGAACAAACTAAATATTACTTCTTGTCTGGTTTTACAGCTAAATTGGCTGGTACAGAACGTGGTATCACTGAACCGACTCCGACATTCTCTGCTTGTTTCGGTGCTGCTTTCTTGTCACTGCACCCGACAAAATACGGCGAAGAATTGGTTAAGAAAATGGAAATGACCGGTGCTAAGGCTTATTTGGTCAACACAGGTTGGAACGGTACTGGCAAACGTATCTCTATCAAGGATACAAGAGGTATCATCGATGCTATCCTGGACGGTTCTATCGACAAAGCTCCGACAAAGGTTATCCCGTACTTCGATTTCGTTGTACCGACAGAATTGCCGGGTGTTGATCCGAATATCCTGGATCCGCGCGATACTTATGCTGACGCTGCACAGTGGGACGAAAAAGCAAAAGATCTGGCTGGCCGTTTCATTAAGAACTTCGCTAAGTTCACTGGCAACGAAGCTGGTAAGAAGCTGGTTGCTGCTGGTCCGAAATTGTAATAACATACATAATGACTCTATAAAAGCGCAGGACTTCGGTTCTGCGCTTTTTTTATATATATACATTAATTTTATCATAAATGTTAGGATATTTTAAAATCTATTCCTACCTTTACCCCAAATTATCTGTTAATGTGGGATGTGAGGTATAACATGATTAGACGTTTATTACTGGTCGTTGGGATTATCGTTTCTTTGTCATCGTGTGGCGGAGATATTGCTTACCGGATAGAAGGAAAACTAACCAATCTGGAGGATCAGACCTTATATGCCGTTTTCGAAAATGAAGATATAAAGGTTGTAGATACCGTAACTTGCGGGAAGCCGGGGGAATTTTTGATCGAAAAGAAACAGGGAGATTTCCGGGAAGTGACGATTTTCTTTGCTGATAAAATGCATTGGGTTACGGCTTATCTGGAAAAGGGAGAGAAGGTGACGATCACCGGAGACGCTGATTATCCCGCTATGTTACGTGTCAAAGGAGGGCGGATCAATGACCGTCTTTCCACGATAAGAAAAGAAATGGCTCCTTTATTGAAAGAGCAGGCCGACTTGATTCGTCAACTGAATAAGAAGAACAGGGAAAACCTCAACAGCTCGATCGAGGAAGCGGATATGGCTTCGCGCCTGGCGAATGTAAACCATCTGTTGAGCGAGGAAGCTGCTGCCGCCATCAAGAAATATCCGGATGAAGAAGCTTCCGTCGTATTGATACAGCATTATTTTAACCATCCTGACGATACCCGGCAAATGGACGAATTGCTGGCTGTGCTGAATCCGAAACTGAACGACTTTTATCTGGTGCGGAAGTTGCAGGAATACAGCACGAGGGCAAAAAGGACTGCTTTAGGCGCCGAAGCACCCGGTTTCAATGTGAAGAATATTTACGGGACTCCTGTCAGTCTGGATTCTTTTCCGAAGAAATATTTACTGCTTGCGTTTACGGCTCCCTGGTGTGATATGTGCCAGACGGAAGACCTCTATCTGGATGAAGTGGCAATGAAATATCCGAAAGAAAAGGTGGATATGTTGCTGGTCAGTCTGGATGACGATCAAGCCGAAGTGCGGAAAGTCCTTGCAAAGGATAGCATCGGCTGGAACTTGGTTACCGATTCCGCCGGACAGGCAGCCATGTTGGTTGATCTGTATAACGTAAGCGCCTTGCCCCGCTGTTTCCTGATCGATGAAGAAGGGAAGATCATCTTGAAAACGGACAATGGGGTCGAGATAAAGCAGACGTTGGAAAAGCTGATGGAGTAGGAATTTATGATTTATGCAATGTTGCTATCCATAAATCATAAATCCGGCCTCATAAATCCAGACCCATAAATTTAAATCATAAATCTTTAACTATGTTAGTCAAATCTTACGCTGCCGCCGTGCAAGGCATATCGGCAACGGTCATTACGATCGAAGTAAATTGCACGAAAGGTATCCAATTCTTTTTGGTAGGATTGCCCGATGTGGCTGTCCGTGAAAGCCATGAACGCATTATCTCTGCTCTTCAGGTGAGTGGCTACAAGTTTCCCCGTAACCGCATTGTGATCAATATGGCGCCTGCCGATATCCGGAAGGAAGGTTCGTCGTATGATTTGCCGCTTGCGATCGGCATCCTGGCAGCAGCCGAAGAGCTGGATGCTTCCCGGCTAGGCCACTACATGATGATGGGAGAGCTTTCATTGGACGGCAGCTTGAAGCCGGTAAAGGGAATTCTGCCGATTGCGATCAAGGCGCGTGAAGAGGGATTCAAAGGTTTTATCGTTCCCAAGCAGAATGCCCGTGAGGCCGCTGTCGTCAATGACCTGGATGTGTATGGCGTTTCGACCATCAAAGAAGTGATCGAGTTCATTGCAGGAAGACGGGATTTGGAGCCGACGGTTGTCAATACCCGTGAGGAATTTTATGCCCGGCAACTTCAGTTTGAAGCGGATTTCTCGGATGTACGCGGACAGGAGAATGTGAAGCGTGCGTTGGAAGTAGCCGCCGCCGGAAGCCACAACCTGATCCTGATCGGTCCGCCGGGGAGTGGCAAATCGATGCTCGCCAAACGTCTCCCTTCCATCTTGCCACCTTTTACCTTGCAGGAGTCGCTCGAGACCACCAAGATACATTCGGTCGCCGGCAAGATCGGACTGGACACTTCCCTGATGACGCAACGTCCGTTCCGTTCGCCCCATCACACGATTTCGAATGTGGCGATGGTCGGTGGAGGCGCTTTCCCGCAGCCGGGAGAGATCAGCCTGGCACATAACGGAATCCTGTTCTTGGATGAGTTGCCCGAATTCAACCGGAGCGTGCTCGAGGTCATGCGCCAACCATTGGAAGACCGGACGATAACGGTCTCTCGTGCCCGCTTATCTGTTGATTATCCGGCCAACTTCATGTTGGTCGCTTCCATGAATCCTTGTCCTTGCGGATATTATAATCACCCCGATCGCCCTTGTCTCTGTTCTCCGGGTGCTGTCCAGAAATACATGAATCGTGTTTCCGGCCCTTTGCTCGACCGGATCGATATACAGGTAGAAGTCGTGCCGGTCCCTTTCGAGAAGATATCCGACGGACGCTCTTCCGAATGTAGCGAAGCGATACGCGAGCGCGTGATGAAAGCCCGCGCTATCCAGGAAAAACGCTTTGCCGCGCATGAGGGTATTTACAGCAATGCCCAGATGACCTCCAAACTGCTTCATGAATACGCCGTGCCTGATGCTGCCGGCCTGTCTTTACTGAAGGTCGCCATGCAGCGCCTCAATCTTTCCGCTCGCGCCTACGACCGCATCCTGAAAGTCTCCCGTACGATCGCCGACCTGGAAGCCTCTCCGAATATCGAGGCATGCCATCTGGCGGAAGCCATACAATACCGGAGCCTGGACCGGGAAACATGGGGGACGTAAGCCGGTTTCATTTATTTTGAAATTGAAGATCGGAAAAAGCATTAGGAGAAAATAAAATGAATGCCTCTGGTGTGAACCAATATCTTTCGCCTGCCCGGAGCGCGGCGACCGCCTGTGCGTATAGCTGTCCGTATTCGACAGAACGGTCTGGACGGATGTTCCCGTTTATCTTGATGCAGACGAAACGGCGGCTACCGGTCGAATCAGCCAGCAAGTCCCAGTTGTTGCGTTTTTTATTTAGGATAAAAGTACCGCCTCATTCGTGTTTATCCTATTATTATTTGTATCTTTACTGCCACGTTATTGACTATTCGACCTAGGGCGAAAAGCCTTTCGACTTAGGTCGAATACCTTTTCCACCTTGGGCAAAAACCTTTTCGACCTTCGTCAAAAACATACAAAGAAGGCAGGAAAGCGATAAAGTCTTATTATTCACCATTTAATCTATTACTGATATGACAGCACGTTACAGAATGGAGCGTAACCCGGATTCCGGGAAGAACGGCAATAAAATGCCTCTTCACCCAAGATTGATCCCTTATGAGACCGTCAGCATTAAAAAGTTGATGAAATATGCCAAATCCCGCTCCACCTATTCGGAGGCCGACATTGCCGGCGCCTTGCAGCTGATCACCGATTTGGTGACGGAACGCTTGCGCGAAGGTGATAACGTGGAGATCGAGGGTCTCGGTTTCTTCAGCGTCTCGCTCCAATCTCGCGCGGTGATGTCTAAAACGGAACTGAGGAGCGAATCTGTCCGTTTCAAGAATGTCAATTTCCGATGCTGCCAGCAGTTGAAGAAGGCCTTGAAGACGATGCCGCTCACGCGTATGAAAAGTTCAGGTCACTGTGCACCCGGCATGGCGGACCGGGAGGAACTTCTTTACCGCTATCTGGACGAGAACTCTTATATCACCGTCCGTTCCTACCGTTATCTTATCGGGCTGTCTGACTACAGTGCGCGCAAGGATTTGGCCGCATTGGTCGCTTCCGGCCGTCTGGTGAAGGGAGGCAGCCGTCTGTTTGCCATCTATACCCTTCCGAAAGAGGAAGACACGGGCATCCCGCAACCTTTGGTGGTCGATTCGAACTTACCTGGATGAAGGCCGGATACCGGGGGTGAAGGCAATCCGGGCGGGAGCCTTCACCTGTTGGGGCTTGTTGCAAGGTGGGTTGTACAGGGTGGGTGAAGCTGAAATGATCCAGCGGCCCAGAACTTTTGTTTTTAGCTGTTCCGGTATTCCAACGGCCCCATCCCCACATGCCGCTTGAAATATTTGCCGAAGAAAGACATATTCGTGAAATTCAGCGAATAGGCGATGTCGTGGATGGAAAGGTCGGTCGATTTCAACTGTGCCTTTGCATCCATGATCACCATAGAGGTGATGATCTCGACACAAGTCTTGTCGGTCGTCTGCTTGACAATCGTACTGAGATGCGCCGGAGTTATGCCGAGTTTCTTGGCATACCACGCAACGGAACGTTGCGTGGTATAGTTCTGCATAACCAGATGATTGAAGTTTTTGCTTATTTGTTCTGCTTTGGAGAGATTCGTTTTGCTTTTCACTTTATCTTTATACATGGCACTGACTCCCATGAATACACCCGACAATAGATGATTCAAAATATGTTTGTTTAAAGCAGGCTTGCAGGTATTATATGTTTTAAGCAGAAGCGAGAAGTAATCTTCCAGCAGTTCGACAGGTTTTTCTTTCAATTCTATGATTGGGGTATCTTTGGCCGCGTAGTGCATGTCTACTGCCATTTTGTTAAGGTTCGATTGACTGATAAAATTTGAGGAAAATCCCATGAAGTAGATTTCCAAATCTCCTTCTACCCGATATATTTGCAAAATTGTCCCCGGTTGTATGGTGATAAAGCTTCCTGGCCTGACTTTGTAGCGCGTCAAGTCGATGGATGCCTCCAGATCTCCTTGCAAGCAAAGCACGAATATTTCGGCTTTCAGCCGGCATGGATAATTGGCATAGAGGTTCAGCAAGCCGATTTCGCTTTTCGTCAACTTTCCGATTATCCAGTCTTCGGGCAGGTCTATTTTGGGGATGTCATTATCTATATGCATATTAGAATAAAAGATACGACAAAGATACGAAATCTTGTTTATATGTAAAGCTTATTATGAAAAATCGGACAGTTATGTGTTTGTGGATATATCATTTGTGAATCATAAATAGGAAATTAAAGAGGTGGCCTTAAATGCAAATCAAAAAAAACGGACAGCGAATAATATAAATTGACCTTGTAAGGCTTGAAGAATCGGGGTTACTTTGCGACCTTGAAAATGGAATGTTAAACGGAATAGAATCTGGATGGAGAAGAAACGTTTCTTGGAAGGAGATAACAAGCGCTTTTGTGTAGTAAGCCGCTTGTTGTGCTTTTTTTGTTTGTTTATTGGGATTTATGCTTGCCAAGTCGATGAAGATGGGGTAGTCAATAAAGGTACTCTTGCTTTTCGGATGAATGTGGACACGGCGTTGGTGGGTGTATCGACAAAAGCTTCTGACTTGGCGGACTTTAAGGATGTGAATAGCTATGCTGTGACGATCGCGCAGGATTCGGGTGTTGTGGCCGAATATTCCCGCTTCGACAAGATGCCAGCCGAACTTGAGTTGGGAGCCGGAGCATATACGATTCAGGTGTCAAAAGGAACAGAAACGGCAGCCGCTTTCGATGCACCTTACTTTTCCGGGAAAAAGGAATTTACGATTGTCAAGGATATGACTACACCGGTGGAGGTAACTGCCGCAATGGCGAACAGCCGGGTGACGATCGACTATTCGGATGATTTTCTGCAAACATATAAAGATTATACCTTGTCGTTGAAGACGAACAAGATGGAATTGCCTTTGGTGTATGAAAAAGGCGAATCCCGTCCGATGTATTTTCTGTCGGATGCTTCCGGCACGAAGCTGGAAATTGCGATGGAACTGGTCAATGTCTATGGAAAGACTGTCAATTATACGGCGACAACAACTATCAAGCCCAAGCAATGGGCGAAGCTGACCGTCCGTACGGATGAAAAAGGGTTGAACGGGATTGCTATCGATGTGACATTAAACGATGAAACAAAGGAAACGATCTATGTGAATATCGGAATTCCGGATTTCATGGAGAAGTTGAAGGGGGCGCCGTATATTGCGTGCGATTTGTTTAAGTGGGAAGATACGAATGTAAGTATGGAGGAACCTACAGAATATGCTAAAGATACAAAGGCGGCTAAAGTAGTGATTACTTCCGGAGGAAAGATTAATCAGGTATTGTTGACGATTAAAGATGGAAGTTCGACTTTGATTAATCAGTATGATTTGGCAAATCTGACAGAAGATCAGATTAAGGATTTGGCGGATAATTACGGCTTTAGTGCACCAGAGAAAATGAAAGGTGAAATGCAGGCAGAATTTGATTTGAAATCGGTTATTGCTTCTTTATTAGGTAAATCGGAAGACTCGTATTATGAGTTATCATTGACGGTTGTAGATGCTTTGCCAACTCCGAATAGGACTTCTAAATCGGTTAGAATAACTGTACCGGCTGCTGCTAAGCCTAAGGTTAGTTGGGGAATGTTCCCGAATAATAAAACTTTTGAACAAGGTACTTTGGAAATAAAATTGATTACTCCTCTTTCTGACGTACCTGTAGATATTGAGGCTCTTGCCGGAATAAAGGATGTAGCAATATCTATAGTTGGAATAGGGGTAGAAGAGCAGGATGTCTTCACATTAGATATTCCAGGAATTGCGATAGCAGAAAGTTCTGCAAGTAGAGTTAAGATGAAATATAGCGTAGATGATTGGTTTAATAAATTGTCGTGTGGCGATAATGGAACAGCTAAAACATATATGGTAAAATATAAAATTACTGATAAATTGGATAGAGTTGTTGAAGACTCTCGTTCGTTTACGGTTACACCTCCGGTATTTGAATGGGCGATGGCTGAAAACGCTGGTGATATTTTTGCAAAATATGCTTATTTACGAGTGAAAGCGAAGGATGCAGACAAGGTGACGTTCTATCATAATGGATCTCAATTGACTGATTTAATACCGTTAGGACAAGAGGAGAATGGTGTTGTTTCATTTGTTTGGAATAATTTGACAGCCGGACAGTCTTATTCTAATATTACTGCTAAATATGATGGAGGAAGAGAGCTTTCTGGAATTTCTTTTACAACGGAAAATGATGCACAATTACCTGATAATATAGGACAACTGGAAGAATGGAATGCAAAAGGTGTTAAGTATGAAGGTATAGGTATAGATGTGTCTGCTACTGCGGGAGTTGGAAAGTATGCTTCTTCGCCTTATCGTTCGTGGGAACGATGGGAAATTAAAGGTTGGGGAACTTTAAATAGTAAAACAACACAATATGGGGCAGAAAGAACATCCCGCTTTACAGCTTTCAGTACACCTTACACTTGGACTCGTTATGTTGCAAATTCTGGAACAATAAAAACAGAAGGAATAAACGGAGGAAATGCAGCTCAAATTCGGACGGTAGGATGGGGAGAAGGAAATAAGGCTCCAGCGATATCAAGTGGTTTTGGAGATTGTGAAAATAGCGATGCTGGGGAATTGTTTTTAGGTGATAATTTCGAGAAAGGAATATTATTCACATCAAGACCTCGTAAAATAACTTTCTATTATCGGTATATACCTAAAAATATTCAAGATTATGGAGAGGCTGTTTTTGTTGTAAAAGATTCTCAACAAAACATAATTGCAACCAAGTCGTTTAAATTTGAATCTCAAAGTAGTTGGACGCAGGAATCTATTTTATTGGAATACGGTGTAACTAAAGCAAGCAGTTTATGTATAATATTCAAATCTACAGTAAATGAAAGTTGTTTGGAAAGAAATAGTGAAAACTTTTCTCATCCAGATAGCCAAGATATGGGAAAAGGTGAATTTGTCGGTAGCCAACTATACATAGATGATGTCGAACTAATATACGATTATCAAGAATAATATGAAACACTTATTATATACATTAGCCATCCTGCTTATCGCAGCCTCCTGTTCTAACGAAGAAACGGAACAGGTGATGGGACAGGGCAAAGCCCGTCTCCGATTTCATGTTTCAACCGAATCTCCGATTGTGATAACCCGTTCTACACCAGTGCCGACGGTAAATCAATTATACGTTAAGATACAGGATGGTATCGGTGCGGTTGTGAAGCAAGACTCTTTGAAGACCTTACAACAAAATAGTCCGGTCTTTTTGGAAGCGGCGGAAGGCGGTACGGAATATAAGGTAGAAGTCTTTTCCAATGAACTGAAAGATGCCATACTGGATAAACCCTGTTTTTTTGCTTCTGAAACATACTCTTTATTACCGGAAGAGACCGTTTTGGTGGAGCTGGAATGCTGTTTGCAACAATTTCAAGTTTCTTTTAATGCAAGCGATGCATTTAAGAAGGCGTTTCGGACAGATGACAAGTTGCAAACCGGAGATACAAAATTCAAATTGACTGTTTCGGATGCAAACAAACGTCAAGTGTCTTATGCTTTGGCCGATTTGAATAAATCTGCCTATTTTGATGGAGCGAAAAACTCTTCCTTTATTAAAATCCATATCGTAGGAACTACTTTGGAAGGGTTTCCTGTCGACTATTCGGAGACGATTTCACCCAAAGACGGTCTGTTGGAAAAGAAAGACCATCTGATTATCGATCTGCAAGTATCGGAAACAAAATCAATGATGTTAAAAGCAACACCTGTTGAATGATGAAATATAGATATACATATTACGTATTGTTATGCCTGACTCTTGTCGGTTTGGCTTCCTGCGAGATGAAAGACGAACTTTTAGGAAAAGGGGAACAGGGTGGTTCCGGTGAAGTCGGCGTGCTGGATTTGAAGTTGAAAGTTGTGCCTCCTTCTTATGGGAATGGCGGCGTATCTTCCAAGTCATCAAGTACGGAACTGATTGTTCCGAAAGCGGAAGATATGATCGTGAAAGTGTTTAACGCATCAATGGAATTGCAGGATTATTTCGAGTCGTATGCCGATTATCTGAAAGAATCCCAATATGTATTGGAACAGGGCACTTATTACATCGAAGCCTATTCGGGTGATAATTATGAAGTGACATCGGAATATCCTTATTATGAGTTGTTGGATACATGTGTCATAAAAGCCAAAGAAGTGACATTGGTAGATAAGGCTTGCGAATTGCAAAGTGCTATCTTGTATTTGACTCTGTCCGAAGAGTTTTTGAATGCATGCAAGGATGATTATGCAATCACTATTACCAATGGTTCAGGAGTACTGTCTGTGGGTAAAGGAGATGCCCGGATCGTATATATCCGTCCCGGAATGAAAACGACGGTGACAATCCGTGCTACGGAAAAGATCACTGGCAAGCCGGTGATCCGGACATTCGGACTGGCCGATTCGGAGGGAAAGATTAATTCGCAGGATTTGTTTAGGATAGAGATCAAAGATTTGGAAGAAGAAATTGTACCGGATGAGCCGGAAAAACCGAATCCTGACCCTGACGATCCTGATAATCCGGAAAAACCGACAAACGGCAATTTTACCATAAAGGTAGATGTGACATTGAATGAAACTCCGATCGACATTACTGTACCGAGCGGTGGGGGAAATGGCGGCAGTACGGGAGGTGATGATAATACAGGCGGTGAGACGGATGGCGTGATCTCGATAAAAGGGGACGCGATTAATACTGACTTGGTGGTGAGTGTGCCGAACGGTATTTCCTCGTTTAGAGTAATCATTGATTCGCCATTATTACCTGAATCAGAATTGCAGGGTATCGGATTAACGTCTGATTTTGATTTGGTCAGTCCGGGTGGATATGCTGATAAGTTGAGTGGTTTAGGTTTTCCGGTTCATATTGGAGGTGAAACATCTGTATCGTTTAATATATCCCAATTTGTGCCAATGCTCCAAATATTGGGAAGCGGTACAAGTAATTTTCATTTGACCGTTACCGATTCGAAAGGAAATACAAAAACTCATACAATAACAATTACGACTTAATAGGATGAAAAAGTTGTCATATATAATAGGTTGTTTGTTTTTAATGTTGTTTGTTTGGGTATCATGTGATAATGAAGATAACCGTATGCAAACAACAGGCTATTTGGAATTAGGTGTATCGAAAAATGTGGAAGTGGTCACACGTGGTTTCGATGTCAAGGACCAATCTTTGGCAGTGGATATTTGTACCGGAGCGAATGATTCGGTCGTAAAACATTTTTCCGATTATAATGATATGGCCGGCGAACGTGTGTTGTTGGATGTCGGGACTTATAAGGTGAAGGTCACATCTAATCCTTCGGACAAACTGGAGTTTGAAAAACCTACTTTTTACGGGGATAAAGATAAGATTGTCATAAAAGCGGGTGAGACAACTCAAACAGCAATCGAATGTTTTTTAACTTGTGTGAAAGTAACCAGTAAGTTTACAAAGCCTGTTCAGGATAAATTCGCATCCTGTGTGGCGAAAGTCAGTGATGCGACGGGGAGCTATTTGGAATATGATATGCAAGAGACACGCGCTGGTTATTTCCAACCCGGTTATCTGTTGGTCGATTTGACATTGACGAACAAAGAAGGGTTGACATTTCACATGTCCAAACTGATCGAGAAGACGGAGGCGAAAGACCATTATCATCTGGTATTCGATTTGGTGGATAGCGGTGAAGATAACTCAGGAATGGACTTCGATATAACGATTGATTCTGATCCGACCAATGACGAGAACCATACGGTGACGATCCCGTTGCCGGAATCGGGATATGGGCAGGAACCACCGGTGGTGAAAGTGTTGGAAGATGGCAAGGATAGCAATGGAATGATCTCTTTGGACAAAGGAGATTTCAGAAAAGTAATGTTGAATATTTCTTCTACGAATATAGGTTTAGAATCTGTTACCATGATTGCGACTTCGTCTTTGTTTGACGAACATAAAATTTTATCATCTTTGGATTTACTGAAATTGTCGGAAGAAAGTAAGAAGAAGTTAGCTGAAATAGGATTGGAAGTCCCTGCTTTGGATGATAAAAAGGCAATGTTTACATTAGTTTTCGATAATTTGATTACGCAATTGCCAGGAGGTACGCATACATTTGTTCTCTCTGCCCGTGATGAGATGGGGCATGAAACGGTGCAAACGATTTCTATTACTGTCAATTTGCAAATCATGACTCATCCGGTAGTCGAATCGGAGGTGTGGGCACATTTTGCTACATTGAGGGGATATGTAAAGAACGCGAGTGAGGAAGATAAAGCCTCTTATAAGTTCCAATATAGGAAATCGGGAACAACAACTTGGAAAGATGTTGCCGGTGAAGTAACTGTTGCTACGAATGGATCTTCCAATGTAGCACAAGTTGCAACAAATTTGGATGCGAGTACAAAATATGAATATCGTTTGTTGCAAAATGATACAAACAGTGAACCGGAAGAGTTTACAACAGAGGATGATATTCAATTGCCAAATTCAGGATTTGAAGACTGGTATACAGATAGTGATGGATTACCTAAACCAGCAAAGGATGCAAGCTCCTCGTTTTGGGATTGTGGAAATGTCAACTATTTTGGTAAGCATATTATGACTACTCAAAATGACGAAACAGCGTTAGGACAAGGATCTTCTGTAAAAATGGAAACACAGGAAACAATGAAGATTATTGCTGCTGGAAATATTTTTACAGGAACTTTTGAGAGAGATGGTATGGGGGGAATTTTGACTTTAGGTAGAAATTTTGAGTGTCGCCCTAATAAATTAAAAGGATATTACAAATATACATCTGCAAAAGTCTCTGTGAGTAAAGGACATTTGAATGAAGGCGAAGATGATTTGTGTTCTCTTTATATCGCTCTTACAGACGAACAAATTACAGTTAATACAAATAAAGGAATTTATTTTGATCCCAATAGTAGTGCCGTAATTGCTTATGGGTCTATAAGTGATGAGGAATCTAAAGGGGCAGATTCATTTAAGGAGTTTACTGTTGATTTGGAATATAAAGATTTAAAGCGTATACCTAAATATATTATTGTAGTTGCCTCTTCAAGTAAATATGGTGACTATATGGAAGGTGGAAAAGGTAGTACTATGTGGTTAGATGATTTGGAATTAGTTTATCCGAAATCAATGGAAGAAGTAAGAAAATGAAGCGTATAATAATTATTTTAGTTATCGCATTTTTATGTACAGGCTTAATGCAAGCCCAAACCAAAATCCTTGGTCGTAAAGTCTTCGACCGGGGTATCCAGAGTCATACTTTTATTCCGAAAGGGCAATGGATGGTCGGATCGACTTTTTCCTATTCGGAACATGAGGATGACAATTATAAATTCTTGGTGCTGGAGAAGATTGAAAGTACCGGTTATACGTTTAAAGTAAGTCCTTTCTTCGGTTACTTTATCCGGGATAATGTTGCATTGGGCGGACGTTTTTCCTATAATCGTACTTATACGGATTTAGGAAATATCAGTTTGGATTTGGATGATGATATCAATTTTGATATCAGTGATGTAAATTATTTGGAGCATACTTTTTCTGCTACTGGATTCGTGCGTACCTATATGCCGATAGGAAGTAGTAAGATTTTTGGTTTGTTTAATGAAGCTCGCGTGACCTATGGCTATGGGCAGGGTAAAAACTCTTCGGGTACAGATACCGATTATACCGGTACTTACCAGACCATCCAGAATTTGCAGATCGGAATGGCGCCGGGTCTGACGGCTTTTATCACTAATTTTGCAGCTGTTGAGGTATCGGTTGGCGTACTGGGGTTTAATATGAAGTGGACCGATCAGACAACTGACCAGATTGATAAAGGCTCACGGCGTAGCAGTTCCGCTAATTTTAAGATAGACCTATTTTCGATTAATTTAGGTATGAACTTCTATTTTTGACGAGGTATGGATATAAATCATATAAAACGAAAAGTGACAGGTTTTCTCTGTTGTTTGTTCTTTCTTGTTTCATGTATCGAGAATGATATTCCTTATCCATATCGGGAAGGAAGCATTACCGATTTCCTGGTGGAAGGGCAATTGGATAATACATTGGAAATAGATAAGACTAAAGGGATGGTTACGGTAGAAGTGAGCGATGCGGTTGATCTTGCAGCTCTCCGGATCAAGAAGTTGACGGTGACTAATGAGGCTGAGGTACGGATAGATTCTGCGGCGTGTCTCGACTATAACGCTTTTCCACGAATCGGATTTTCGTCTTTAGACAGTTTACCTAAGAGTGCAGATACGCGGGTGGATTTTTCTTCATCTGTCTCATTGATTTTGCAGACATATCAAGAGTATCCTTGGAAGATAACGGTTAATCAGACGATAGACCGGGCTGTGCAAGTCAGTAACCAGGTGGGTGAACCGGTAATCGATTTGGCAAATCGGGAGATGATCGTGTATGTGGCAAAAGAACAACATTTGGATCGGATAACAGTGACTAAAATGCAACTGGGCGGTTCGGTGGGAATTGTCGTTCCTGATCCGACGACGGTAACGAATTTTTCGCGTCCTTGCTCATTTGAAGTGACTCGTTTTGGAGTAACGGAAACTTGGAAAGTGACAATTCTGCATACGGAAGGTGGTGCTGTTTCCGGTGGTGAAACGGTTGCGATGGCCAATCGAATCATTGTAACCGGAATGATTCAAGAAGGTAAGATTCCGGTAATAGAATATAGAGAAAAGAATCCGTCCCAAACGCGGGTGGATGATGGTTGGCAGACGCTTCCGGCAAGTTCCGTAACTGTCAACGGTACTTCCTTCACAGCCACAATAACTGGTTTGAATCCGGGTACGACGTATGTATATCGTGTTGTGATTGATGATATAGCTGGAGAAGAGGTGGAGTGTAAGACCGCTGCGTTAGTGCCATTGACCAATGGGGGTTTTGACGATTGGCATCAAGATGGTAAATTGTGGAATCCGTGGTTGGCAACAGGTGTTTCTTTTTGGGATACGGGAAATAAAGGAGCTACTACTTTGGGAGACAGCAATACGATTCCGACAGGTGATACGAGTAACGGAACCGGAAAGGCAGCCAAGTTAGAATCGCGGTTTGTCGGAGTTGCCGGTATCGGTAAGTTTGCGGCTGGTAATATATTTGCCGGTTCGTATGTCCGTACAGATGGTACTAATGGCGTCTTGAGCTTTGGGCGTCCATTTGAAACTTATCCGACAGGTTTGAAGTTTAAATACAAATATACTTCGGCTGAGATAAATAAAAGTAACGATTCCGATTACAATTATTTGCTGGGCAGACCGGATTCTTGTCATATTTATGTGGCTCTGTCTGATAAGGCAGAACCTTATGAGATCAAAACAAAGAAGTCGGAACGGCAGCTGTTTAGCAAGAATGATAAAAATGTTATTGCTTATGGTGAGTTCATTTCCGCTAAGACCATATCCGGTTATGAGGAATATACAATCCGGTTAGATTACCGTGATTATCGTAAACCCAAATATCTTGTCATTGTGGCTACAGCCAGCAAATATGGTGATTATTTCACAGGAGGGGAAGGTAGTACACTTTATTTGGACGAAATGGAATTGACTTATGATTAGCGATAACCTGTTTAGTGTATCCTTAGTCGGATTATAACAACTAATGATATTCCTTTCTTTTTAGGTTAAGCAATAAATGTGTACCTTTGCCTCTCAAAAAGAGAACACAAGGTATGGAAAAACAGTTTAAGAGAACGCTGATAACTACGGCGTTGCCGTATGCGAACGGGCCGGTGCATATCGGACATTTGGCCGGGGTGTATGTGCCTGCTGATATTTATGCACGCTATCTTCGCCTGAAGGGGGAAGAAGTTTTGATGATCGGTGGATCGGATGAGCATGGAGTGCCTATCACGCTGAGAGCGAAGAAAGAAGGGATTACGCCGCAGGATGTGGTGGACCGTTATCATGGTATTATCAAGAAGTCTTTTGAGGAGTTTGGTATCTCGTTCGATATCTATTCCCGTACGACTTCGGCTACACATCGCCAGGTGGCGTCGGATTTCTTCCGTACCTTATACGATAAAGGAGAGTTTATCGAGAAAACGAGCGAACAGTATTACGACGAGGAAGCAAAACAGTTCCTTGCCGACCGTTATATAACCGGGACTTGCCCGCATTGCGGCAATGAAAAAGCCTATGGCGACCAGTGCGAAGCCTGCGGTACCTCTTTGAGCCCGACGGACCTGATCAACCCGAAATCCGCTATCAGTGGTAGCCAGCCGGTGATGAAGGAAACCAAACATTGGTATCTTCCTTTGGATAAATGGGAACCGTTCCTGCGCCAGTGGATACTGGAAGGGCATAAGGAATGGAAACCGAACGTATACGGACAGTGCAAGAGTTGGCTGGATATGGGATTGCAGCCTCGTGCCGTAAGCCGCGACCTTGATTGGGGGATTCCCGTGCCGGTGGAAGGTGCGGAAGGGAAGGTGCTGTATGTCTGGTTCGATGCGCCTATCGGATATATCTCCAATACGAAAGAACTGCTCCCCGAAAGTTGGGAAACCTGGTGGAAAGATCCTGAAACCAAGATGGTACATTTCATCGGTAAGGATAATATCGTGTTCCACTGTATCGTGTTCCCGGCCATGCTGAAAGCCGAAGGTTCTTATAACCTGCCGGAGAATGTGCCGGCCAATGAGTTTCTTAACCTGGAAGGCGACAAAATCTCCACTTCCCGCAACTGGGCTGTCTGGTTGAACGAATATCTGGTGGATATGCCGGGCAAGCAGGATGTGTTGCGCTATGTTTTGACGGCCAATGCTCCGGAAACAAAAGACAACGATTTCACCTGGAAAGATTTTCAGGCACGCAATAACAATGAGTTGGTTGCCATCTTAGGTAACTTTGTCAACCGTGCTTTGGTGCTTACCGAAAAGTATTTCGAAGGTAAGGTGCCGGCTGCCGGCGAGCTGACCGATTATGACCGTCAGACATTGACCGACTTTGCGAATGTAAAGGCTGACGTGGAACGTCTGCTGGATACCTACCATTTCCGTGACGCCCAGAAAGAAGCGATGAACTTGGCTCGTATCGGAAACAAATACCTGGCTGACACTGAACCTTGGAAATTAGCAAAGACCGATATGGCGCGTGTCGCCACGATCATGAACATCGCTTTGCAGATCACGGCAAATTTGGCAATCGCTTTCGAACCATTCCTGCCGTTCAGCATGGAGAAATTGAACAAGATGCTGAATGTGGAACCGTTAGGCTGGAACCGTCTGGGATCGACCGATCTGTTGGAAGCCGGCCATCAGTTGGGTAAATCGGAACTGCTGTTCGAGAAGATCGAAGACAGCGTGATCGAAGCACAGGTGCAAAAGCTGTTGGACACGAAGAAAGCAAACGAGGAAGCAAACTACAGGGCGAAACCCATCCGCGAGAATATCGAGTTTGATGATTTCATGAAGCTGGATATCCGTGTCGGGACCGTGTTGGAATGTACGAAAGTGCCTAAGGCGGACAAGCTGTTGCAGTTCCGTATTGATGACGGTCTGGAAAAACGTACGATCGTTTCCGGTATCGCTCAACATTACAAGCCGGAAGACCTTGTGGGCAAGCAGGTTTGCTTCATCGCTAATCTGGCTCCGCGCAAGCTGAAAGGTATCGTTTCCGAAGGGATGATCCTTTCCGCAGAAAACTTCGACGGCAAGCTGGCTGTCATCACTCCTGAAAAAGAGGTGAAACCGGGCAGCGAGGTGAAATAATCTGGTTAATCCTTCGTTGTAGTGACGAAGGATTAATTAATCGGAAAACAGATAATATAATGTTGGAAGAACAGATACAGATGGTCGACTTGCATGGACAATATCTCCGGTTCAAAGAGGAGATTGATGAGGCCATGCAGGCGGTGATCGACAGTTGTGCTTTTATCAATGGTCCGCAGGTGAAATCCTTTGCCGGGCATTTGGCTGATTATCTTCAGGTTCCATACGTGATTCCTTGTGCTAACGGGACGGACGCTTTGCAGATTGCTCTGATGGCATTGGAGCTTCAGCCTGGCGATGAGGTGATTCTGCCGGCATTTACTTATATAGCGGCAGCCGAGGTTGTCGCTTTGTTAGGGTTGACGCCCGTGTTGGTGGATGTCGATCCCTGTACCTTTAATATCGATCCCCGGAAAATAGAAGCGGCTGTTTCGGAACGGACAAAGGCGGTCGTGGCCGTCCACCTGTTCGGACAAGCCTGCGATATGGAGCCGATCATGACTTTGGCAGATGTCTATCATCTGTATGTAGTGGAAGATAACGCTCAATCTGTTGGTGCCGATTATATCTTTTCCGACGGGCGGGTACGAAAGGCCGGGACGATCGGACATATCGGGACGACATCTTTTTTTCCATCCAAGCCGTTGGCCTGCTATGGCGATGGGGGGGCGTTGATGACTTCCGACGAGGCGTTGGCTGCCCGTATCCGCATGATTGCCAATCATGGCCAGGAATGCAAATACCACCATAGGCGGATCGGATGCAACTCCCGTCTGGACACGTTGCAAGCTGCTGTGCTGGATGTGAAGTTGAAGCATCTGGAGGAGTTCACGGAAACCCGTCGGCAAGTTGCCTCTCGGTATGATGAAGCTTTGTCCTCCTGCGATTCGTTGGTTCTCCCTGCGAGATCGATATTTTCGACTCATGTCTATCACCAATATACGGTCCAGGTAAAAGACGGCAGGCGGAATGTCCTTCAATGCCTGTTGAAAGAACAGGGAATCCCTTCCATGATCTATTATCCTGTACCAGTGCATCATCAGGAAGCTTACCGGCATATCTCCCGTGTATCCGGCAATTTGGACGTCTCCACCCGTTTGTGCGAATCCGTCCTTTCCCTGCCTATTCATACGGAAATGTCCCTCGGACAACAGCAATATATAACAGAAACTCTAAAAAAGGGGGTGTGTCGAAACTATCCTGTTCCCGCGCTTGACGTGGGATCGCATTAGAACCGACCCTATAAAAATCTGATTGATAAGGTCTGTCCTTTTGCGGCCCCGCGTCAAGCACGGGGACAAGGAGATTTTGACACCCCCCCCATCGAATGCTTATGGATAAAAAGATAAAATTTGCAGTTATCGGTTGTGGCCATATCGGCAAACGTCATGCCGAGATGGTGACACGCGATCCGGGAGCCGAATTGGTGGCCCTTTGTGATATTCGTCCCTGTGAGGAATTGGGTATTGAGGCATACGATGTCCCGTTTTTTTCATCCCTGACGGAGCTATTGCAGAGCGGAATTTCCATAGATGTCGTAAATGTTTGTACCCCGAACGGCTTGCATGCAGCAATGGCCATTCAGGCTGTCGAAACCGGTTGCAACGTCGTGATCGAGAAGCCGATGGCACTGACGCTTGCCGATGCCGAGAAGGTGGTCTATGCTTCGCTGAAATACCGTAAACAGGTGTTCTGCGTCATGCAAAACCGTTATTCTCCTCCTTCCGTCTGGATCAAGGAGATGGTGGATTCGGGTAGGTTAGGCAAGATCTATATGGTCCAGTTGAATTGTTATTGGAACCGTGACGAGCGCTATTATAAACCCGGTGGCTGGCATGGCGATGCCGCTTTGGACGGAGGGACGCTTTTTACCCAGTTCTCCCATTTTATCGACATTATGTACTGGCTTTTCGGGGATATCTGCAATATCCAGGCTCGCTTTGCCGATTTCAACCATGCCGGACTTACGGCTTTTGAAGATTCGGGCTTTGTGAATTTCAACTTCGTGAACGGCGGGATGGGGAGCCTGAGCTATTCCACTTCTGTCTGGAACAGGAACATGGAAAGCAGTATGCTGATTGTTGCGGAGAACGGAAGCGTGAAAATCGGCGGACAGTATATGAACGAAGTCGAATACTGCCATATCAAAGATTATGAAATGCCGGAACTGGCGCCGACGAATCCGGGAAATGACTACGGCCCTTATAAAGGTTCCGCCCAGAACCATAATTTCGTGATCCGCAATGTGGTCCGTGTCCTTTCCGGTGCAAGTTCGGAATGTATTACGACCAACGTATTGGAAGGCATGAAGGTTGTGGACATCATCCAGCGGATTTATGCATTGAAGTAATAAATGTAAGATAGGGACGGGGCGGCGTTTAAATATGGATTCCGTATTCATGCTTTACCTCGTCCATCACAAAGGTGCTTTCGAGCGATCCGAGGCTGTCGATCGTGCCTAACACGTTCAAGATAAACTCCTGGTAATACTTCATATTCGGTGCATGGATCTTCAGCAGGTAGTCGTAACTTCCCGATATATTGTAGCATTCTGTGACTTGCGGAATTTCCTGTATGATTCTTGTGAACTCCGCCGCAATCTCTTTGTTCAGTCTCCTCAACTTGACACTGCAAAAGACCACGAAGCCCTGGTTTAGCTTTTCGGCGTCCAGCACGGCAATGTACTTCTTTATATATCCTCCGTTTTCGAGGCGTTTCAGGCGTTCGAATACGGGTGTCGACGAGAGGCTGACACTCGCGGCGAGCTCTTTTGTGGTGAGCCGGGCATTCGATTGCAGGGTACGGAGGATCTGCAAGTCTACTTTGTCTAATTTCTCAAGTGTGTTCATAAGAATAAAATTCTATCAGAATCCTTTTTTCGATCCTGATACAGTTTATGCGTTCTGTTGACGACCGTAAAAATAGCGTTATTTTCTGTATTTTCCATATATCTTGTCTGATATCTCTGTCTGCTATAGTTTTGCTGGAAAATGAGCAAGAAGAACAATTTAAAATAATACGACTATGGTAACAAAGAAATTACATTTCGAGACATTACAGGTTCATGTAGGGCAAGAACAGGCCGATCCCGCAACAGATGCTCGTGCCGTCCCTATTTATCAGACAACATCTTATGTATTTCATGATTCACAACATGCGGCAGACCGTTTCGGCCTTCGTGATGCCGGGAATATTTATGGCCGCCTGACCAATTCGACCCAGGGAGTTTTCGAAGCGCGTGTTGCCGCTCTCGAAGGGGGAGTGGCTGGTCTGGCGGTGGCTTCCGGTGCGGCGGCCGTGACGTATGCCTTGCAGAATATACTTGGAGTGAGTGATCATATTGTGGCTGCCGACAATCTCTATGGCGGTTCCTTCAATCTGATTACGCATACGTTAGCGACTCAGGGCATTACCCACACGATTGTAAATGTCAATGACTTGCAGGCGTTGGAGGCTGCTATCCGGGAGAATACGAAAGCGGTGTATGTCGAAACGTTCGGTAATCCTAATTCTGATGTTACCAATATCGATGCTGTGGCGGAGGTGGCCCATCGTCATAATATTCCGTTGATAGTGGATAATACGTTCGGTACACCGTACCTGATCCGTCCGATCGAGCACGGGGCCGATATTGTTGTTCATTCCGCCACCAAATTTATCGGCGGACATGGATCGAGCTTGGGAGGAGTGATTGTGGACAGTGGCAATTTCGATTGGAAAGCAAATGCCGATAAGTTCCCGACCTTGGGCAAACCGGACCCAAGTTATCATGGGGCGGTCTTTGCCGATGTGGCGGGTCCGACAGCTTTCGTCACTC
>OGXY01000675.1_pt1 | contig 29269 bp, 22 predicted proteins | sample 1576411 | NCBI WGS metagenome assembly OGXY01 (sample SAMEA3541498, study PRJEB24748) | human gut metagenome | biome: human gut; feature: human-associated habitat; material: faeces | place: China | collected 2012 | reverse complement strand
CCCCCATCTCCTGGGCCGAAACCTTCACCGCCCTCCAGCAGGGCGTCGTGGACGGCCAGTGCTACGGCTACATCGGCTTCAAGGCCATAAAGTTCAACGAAGCCAACCAGAAATACCTCACCGAAGTCCACTACACCTATCAGCTGCAGCCTCTGGTCATCAGCGAACGCGTGTTTAAGAAGATGACCCCCGAAATGCAGAAGGTCATCGTTGACGCGGGCAAGTACGCTCAGGATGCCGTCCTGAAGTTCCAGCTCGAAAACGCCGAAGCCGCCAAGAAGGAACTCATTGCCGGCGGCCTCGTGGTTTCCCAGCTTGAAGACGAGGACCTGTGGAAGAAGGCCGCCATCGAAAAGGTGTGGCCCGAAATGGCTGACTTCGTGGGCGGCAAGGACGCCATCAACGAATACCTGAAGGCTTGCGGCAAGGACGCCTGGAAGTAATTCGTCATGAAGACATAGGGTCGGGTCTGCGGGGGCGGACCCTGCCCTCTTGAGTACGGAAGGAATCCGTGTAGCGCCGCTGGCGTCGGTCTGTTCTTGCGGAACGGCGTCAGAGGCAGGGGAACACGGATTCCTCCTGTACGGAATGTCTTCTTGCCGCGGGTTCCGCCTTTTTCCGGCCCGGCGCCCGTTCGGGGAATGCCGTCCCGCGCTTTTTAAGGATTTGGGAGGAGGAATAGCAAACGTGAAAAAAATAGTCCTGGCCCTTCTGGACCACTTCGAAAGCTATCTGTGCCAGTTCCTGCTGGTTTTCTTTGTCGTCGTCATTCTGCTCCAGATCGTCCTGCGGCAGATCAACATGTCGCTGCCGTGGACGGAAGAAATCGCCCGTTTCGCCTTTATCTGGTTCATCCTGTTCGGCGCATGTTATGCGACGCGCCTGTGCGCCCTGAACCGCGTGACGCTCCAGTTCTCCAGAGCGCCCAAATGGGTGGGCAACCTGTTCCTGTTCATCGGGGACATCATCTGGCTCTGCTTTTCGCTCATCATGGCGTGGGAAGGCTATATCGCCGTCCTCGACCTCGTGGAGTTCCCGTACGCAACCCCGGCCTTGGACTGGGATTTGGGCATGGTTTACCTTGTCTTCCCCTTGAGCTTCCTGCTGATGGCCATCCGCATCGTTCAGGTGAACGTCATCAAGTACATCCTGAAAGAAGAGATTCTTGACCCGGATCAGGAATCCATCAAAGAAAGCCAAAAGACGCTCATGGCAGAAGGAGACAAGGAATGATGGAAGCCCTTTCCCCCGCGAACATCGGCCTTCTGCTGTTCGGCATCTTCTTCGTGCTGCTCCTTATCGGCAGCCCGATCATGGTCGCCCTCGGCGTTGCGACCATGGCTTGCTTCATCGTGCTCGACATTGACCTCAGCCTGATGATCGAACGTGCCTTCGCCTCGCTGACGGCCTTCCCGCTCATGGCGTTGCCGGCATTCGTCCTAGCGGGCTCACTCATGGAAGCGGCAGGCGTGTCCAGACGTCTCGTGCATGTCGCCGAAAACATCGTCGGCCCCACGCCCGGCGGCCTGGCGATCTCCACGACCCTGTCCTGCGTCTTCTTCGGCGCCATTTCCGGATCCGGCCCCGCGACCACGGCCGCCGTGGGTATGCTCATGATCCCGGCCATGGCCAAGCGAGGCTATAACGTAGGCTATGCGGCCGCCGCCACCGCCACGGCAGGCGGCATCGGCATCATCATCCCGCCGAGCATCCCCATGGTCATCTACGGCGTATCCGGCCAGCAGAGCATTTCAAAAATGTTCATGGCCGGCATCATCCCGGGCATCCTCATCGCCGTCGGCCTCAGCGTCATGCACTTCTTCCTGTGCCGGAACCTCAAAACGGAAGGGCTGGACTGGTCCATGAAGACCTTCATCCACTCCCTGCGCGACGGCTTCTGGTCCATCCTCGCCCCGGTGATCATCCTTGGCGGCATCTACGCCGGTATCTTCACGCCGACGGAAGCCGCCGTCGTGGCCATTTTCTACACCATCCTCGTGGGTATCTTCATCCATAAGGAACTGACGCTGAAAAGTTTCATGGCGTCCCTCAAGACCACGTCCTGGCTGACGGGCCGCGTGCTCGTACTCGTCTTCACGGCAACGGCTTTCGGCTACCTGCTCACCTCGTACCGGATCCCGGTGGAAATCGCCAACTGGATCCTGTCCTTCACCAACAATGTGAACCTGGTGTGGTTCTTTGTGGTTATCCTCTTGCTGTTCCTCGGCATGTTTATGGAAACCCTTGCCATCATCATGCTGGTGACGCCGGTTCTGCTGCCCATTATGACAGCATACGGGGTTGATCCGATCCATTTCGGCATCATCCTCATCTGCTGCTGCGGCATCGGGTTCTCCACGCCGCCCTTGGGCGAAAACATGTTCATCGCCTCCGGCATCGCCAATATTTCCCTTGAGGAAATATCCCTCAAGGCGCTGCCCCTCGTGGCGATCAACATCGCCGTCATCGCCATTCTGGTGATGTTCCCGGATATCGTGCTCTTCCTGCCCAACCTCATGGGTACCGGGCTGCAATAACTGCCGGGCGGCGGGGCCCTCCCGCCGCCTTCGCTTCACACAAGCCAATCAGAAAGAAGAGAATGCTATGAGCTGCAAAACCATCGTTTCCTTGCTGATGGCGGGGTTCTTCCTGTGCGCCGCCTCCGCTTCCGCCGCGCCGCACACGACGCTGACGATCGCCATGGGCGATCCCGAAAGCTCCGAAATGGGCGTCGTGGGCAATGCGTTCAAAAAATATGTGGAAGACAAGACCAACGGCGCCATCCAGGTTGTCTGCATTTACGGCGGCTCGCCGGGCGACGACGAAGGGGAACGTTTCCGCAAGGTCCAGAAGGGCACGCTCGACATGGCCCTTGGCGGCATCGCCAACATCGTGCCCCTTGAAAAGAAGCTGGGCCTTCTGACCCTGCCCTACCTGTTCGCCAACCTGAACGAGGTCGTGGCCGGGACCAACGGCGCCCCTGCGGAACTGCTGAACAAGTACGCCACCGAAGCCGGGTTCCGTATCCTGACGTGGACGTACACGGGATTCCGCTTCATCTCCAACGACAAGCACCCGATTACCAAACTGAGCGATATGAAGGGGTTGAAATTCCGCGTGCCTCAAAGCGCGGTCATGATCGCCACCTACAAGGCGTTCGGGGCTATCCCGTCCCTCATCCCGTGGTCCATGACCTTCAACGCCCTCCAGTCCGGCGACGTCGACGGCCAGTGTTACGGCTACATCGGCTTCCGGGCCATGAAGTTCAACGAAGCCAACCAGCGCTACCTGACCGAGGTGCACTACACCTACCATCTCCAGCCGCTGGTGATCAGCGAGCGCGTTTTCGAAAAACTGACGCCCGAAGTCCGTCAGATCCTGATCGATGCGGGCAAGTACGCGCAGGAAAAATCCCTGCTGTTCCAGGTCGAGCAGGCCGAAGCCTCCAAGCGGGAACTCGTAGCCGGAGGGCTCAAGGTTTCCCAGCTCGAAGACGAAGATCAGTGGAAAAAAGTCGCCATTGAAAAGGTGTGGCCTGAAATGGCGGACTTCGTGGGCGGCAAGGATGCCATCAACGAATATCTGAAGGCTTGCGGCAAGCAGCCCTGGAACTAAACGACATCCCCCCACAAAAAAGCCCGGACGGTTTTGGTCCGGGCTTTTTTTGCGGGAAGAGGGAAAACGCCGTTGCCCGTCTGCGGAAAGGCGTCAGGCCCGGCCCTGCTTCCAGCACCATACCTTTCCGAGTGCCATCGCGGGAATCATGGACAAGGCAGGGATAAGCGAAACCAGCGAACCCGCGAGGATAAACAGGACGCCCACCACCATGCTCACCGGAATGGCTTCCTGCAGAAAAACCAAGGCCAGCACGGGCGCGAGGGCGGGCTTGAAGAAGAAGACCAATGAGGCGGTGATCGGAGAGGTCGCCTCCATCGCCATAAAGTAGCAGGCAAAGCCCGCCCCGGTCACGCCGACGCAGATGTACAGCATCATCAGCGCGCTGAACGGGGTATACCCGGAAAGCAGGGGGATATCCGCGAAAAGGCCGAGCCCGATGTCCGCGAGAACCCCGGCGACCGCCGAGAGGCGGCTGACCGCGACGATGGCCGCCATTTCAAGGCTGGCGAACAGGAAGCTCCCGCATGTCACGACCACGCCGGAATACTTGGCGCACATTTTGGTCCCGAGCACGGCATACAGGGCGAACACCGCCGTGGACAGCAGGGTGAACGTGATGCCCGCCGTGCTGATGGACGTATCCAGAGGATTGATCAGGATAAGGATGCCGAGGCATTCCAGCACCAGCGCCATGACGTGCTGGCGCAGGATCTGCGTGCGCAGGATGAGCCCGGCGAAAACGAGCACGAACACGGGATTGCAACTGAACAGGACGGCGACGACCGAGGCGTTCGTGTTCTCCACGGCGAGCTGATACAAGGTCATGCTGACCACAATCCCCAGAAAGCCGAGCCCGGCCAGTTTAACGAGGCTCAAGCCGTCGATCCGGACACCGCGCTTCCTGAGCATCCGCCTGGCGAACGGGATGAGGACAAGGCCGCCGATGAGAAACCGTGTGAGGTTCAACTGGACAGGATTAAACAGTCCGGCAACTTCCTTGAGCGCGATTTCCATCGTGCTGAAAAACAGCGTTGCCAGTGCAATAAACAGGTAACCTCTTTTCATAATGGCATATCCCCTTACTGCAAAACCGGCGTCCCCTCGCGCGACGGCCATTCTGGCCGTACGCCTCCGCAACGTGGGCGCCTCCTGCCTCCCGTTCGTACGCTACGCCCATTCATGCGTAAAATGAAATATACTCATGAGAAACATGCCATTAAGTTAATGATTCGATCAGCCTGGACTGCACTTTTCCCGCGGTTGCTCACCTCCGGCCTCTTCAGTTCCTTTTCCGGTCAGGCAACGTATGAAGGCATGGCCCGCGTGTGAAATCTGGCTTCGCTTTCTGGTCACCACCGCAATGGCCCGCTCCGGTATCTTATGCGTTGTCTGGAGCTCGAAGACGCTTCCCGCCCTGAGGCTCTCCTCCGCAAATCGCCGCACGGTTATGCCCACCCCCAACCCTCGCTCCGCAAAAGGCACGATCAGCACCGTCGTCGCCAGTTCGCATTCCGGGTCAAGCACAACGCCGTGCGACTGGAAAAATGCATCCAGATACGCCCGGGTGCTGGTCCCCTTTTCCGGGCACACGATAGGGAGCTTGGCAACCTCATCCGGCGAGAGCACGGAGCCTTCCAGATGGCGAAATGTGTTACCCGCGATAAACGTATCCTGAACCCTGCAAACGGGGATTATGTCCAGATCCTCGTTTTCTTCCACTGGCGAAAACACGACGCCCAGATCGATCCGGCGGGCCCGCAGCGAGGCAATCGTTTCAGGCGTCGATGCCGTGATGGTGCTGATGCGGACCTTGGGATAATCCTTATGGAACCGCTCCAGATACGGGAGCAGGAAGGCATGCATGATCATATCGGAGGAACCGATATGGATGCTCCCCCAGTCCAGATGCAGCATGGCCTGAATCTTCTTTTCCCCGATGGCGATCTGCTCGCAGGCCTGCGCAACGTGCTGGTAGAGCACTTCCCCTTCAGGCGTGAGCCGCATTCCTTTGTGCATCCGATAAAACAACGCGCAGCCGAGTACCTTTTCAAGCTGCCGTATGCACTTGCTCACCGCCGGTTGCGAAAGGAACAACGCCTTGGCCGCAAGGGTAATGCTCCCGAGCCTCGCCACGTGATAAAAGACCTTGTAGTATTCAAACGAGACGTTCATGCCCACCATCCTTGTTCAGCCGATTCCCCCTGCATTGACATGCAACAGCCCGGCAAGGCAACCCTTTTCGACAGATTGAAGGAAAAGCGCGTCTTTCCGCCGCTGCCACCCTCTTCTAGTGTGCGGATCAAAGCGGCTTCCCCCAAGCGCTGGGTTCCGCGGCCCCCAGAAAAGAACCCTCAGCAGCCGAAACAAACAGATTTCTCCTCCCCTTCCATAGCAAGGAATGCGGCTCCTCCCCACTCGAGCCATCCGTAACGCCCGCAAAGGGAAAAAGGCCGGGACCCCATGCGGACAGGCGAAAAAATTTCACTGAATCGCAAAAAAAAGCTTGCCAGCCGCCTCTGTTTTGCATATACCTCTTTTCGCGCCGAGGTGGTGGAATTGGTAGACACGCTATCTTGAGGTGGTAGTGGGAATTCCTGTGCGGGTTCGAGTCCCGCCCTCGGCACCATGAGAATATAAGCGGTTGCTTTTACAGTAACCGCTTTTCTTTTTAGGCGTTCTTGTTCCAAGTGTTACACAAAGGTGTTACACAGAGGGGCATGGACGCCTTGTCTTTATCCTCCAATATCGTGCGGCGCGGGGCTGTTTATTACATTCGGGTTAGGGTTCCCTCTGACCTGCTGGACTACTATGCCCCCAAGAAAGAGATCACCTACAGCCTCAAGACCAAAGATCCGCGTGAAGCCAAGCGGAAAGGAAATCTTGAGAGGGTGAAGATTGACCAACAGTTCGCGGAAGCCCGACGGAACGGTCAAATGACAGCGGCGACGGCGCAAGGGCAAACGACAACCGCCGCTACGTCTACCGAAAGTTCCCTGTTCCTCTCGCCTCTTGAGCTTGAACGGCTTTCTCTCCTTTACCTGCACTACGCCCTTGCGGATGATGAAGCATCCCGCGTTGTCCCAAAGTCTCCTGAAACTATCGAACGGGAACGCCAACAGGCACAGGAAAGGGAAGACCTGATACGGGAGCTTTCCGAAAAAAAGGGCATCCCCTACACGCCTCCCGCAACAGCCCCCGTTATCCGCCCTGTAGGGCTGACGGCTGAGGAAACGGACGCCAAACGCGCCTATGCCGAACGCTTCATCCATGATGCGCCTTTCTTCATAGCCAAGGGTGAAACCTACCCAGTACACCACCTTACGGATGCCTTCATAGAGCGGGAACACCTGAACATTGCCAAGGAAAACCTCGCCTACTATCAGCTTGCCCTTGCCATCATGCGGACGGAAAGCAAGGCGCAAGAGGCCATTCTCAAGAGGCTCTCCGGGGAATGGGTAGAAACACCGCTGGCGGGGGCGTCATACGCCGTTCCATCCAACATCATTTGTAGTGGTGATGTTGTTGCTGTTGGCGTCTCCCTGGACTCTACACATGAAGACAATCCCCTTTTCTCGGAAGTATGGGAACGCTACCTTGCCGAACGCAAGCCCGCCCCCAAGACAGCGCAGGACTTTGGGGCCGCTGTACGCCGCTTCATGGAAATCAACGGGGATCTGCCTGTCCAGAGCATCAAGGCGCGACATATCCGCCTGTTCAAGGACACCCTTCTTAAATGCCCTTCCCGTGTTCCTAAGGAACTTCAAAATCTTCCTATCCTCAAGGTCATCAAACGCCTTGAAAGCAGAAAGACAGAAGATCCATACCCAAAGACACTTTCCCCAAAGACCATCAATGACAAGGCACTTACGGCAATCAAGGCCGCCTTGAGCCATGCCGTTGACAATGGGTTCATTGAAACGAATCCGGCGCACCAGATACGCGCCGTTGACCCTGCACAGCACAACACCAACAATGCGGGACCTTCCCGTATTCCTTATGACATGGACGACATCCGGGGCATTCTCTGTTCTCCCCTTTTTCAGCAAGAACAAGGCCCGCATTCCAACGGAATCGTCAAACGGCTTACACTAGAGGAGAAACGGGACTATCAGCGCCTTATCCTGTTGGGCATCTTCACAGGTGCACGCCTTGAGGAAATAGGGCAACTAGATATTGAGGACATTCGAGAAGAGGGCGGAATCACCTACATTTTCATACATGCAGACGCCGCCACAGGACGCCGCATCAAAAACAAGACATCCCGGCGCAAGGTGCCTGTACATCCTTTCTTGCTGGAGAAGGGGTTTCTACCAACCGTTCATGAAGGGGAAAGATGCGGTGGCGGTGGCGGTAAGCTCTTTCCTACCCTCACTTCAAAGACGGACACCTTGACCGCGCCTTTCTCGAAATGGTGGCGGAGATACACAATCAGCATCGGAGTCTATACGCCGCAAAAGACGTTCCATTCCTTCCGGCATACCTTCAAGCGTACCATGCGGGACGCGGGGATAGACGGGAAGCTGACGGACGCCCTCCAAGGGCACGCGGGAACCAGTATTGCCGACAGCTACGGACGGGACGCGGAAGGCATGGGGTATTCCATGCCCGTGCTGTTCCGGGCCTTGTGTGAAGGGATGGAGAAAGGAGGGCTTGAAAAGGTCGTCAGGGAAAACCTTGCCTCTTTCACATCCTCTCCCATCCACGGCAAGAAATAGCCACCTTTCAGGGGGTGTTTAATAGACACCCCCTACCCAAGGTCATCTTTTTCGAAAAACGCCCATGAACACGCCCCTAACGGCGCGTTGCAGCGGGAGCCCATACCCAAGGTCATGTTTTCCCTTTCAAGAGGAAAAGAGGGGCGTGGGCACAGGGTTTTGACGGGAAAAGAGGGAAAGGGGGCATGGGGTACAGTGCCCCCCCCCGAACAATGAGGCGACTTGCGCGTATGTCTGCCCCGTACAATAAACGTGGTAGGTTACAGACAATCTCGTAACCTATTGTAATAAATACTTCTTTTTATGTTCTATTTTTTATCTTGGATAGTTATTTAAATCAATAGATTACAATAAAGTATCACCTACGGAAGGAACGCGGCGAAAATGGCAAGATACACATCTTCGAATTCGATCTATGAGACAACCTCATCACTACTAACCATTTGAAATACAAAGATTTTTATTTTCCATTTTATCTCGTGGATCTTTAAATAAATCAACATATTAGAATAAACTACCATCTTCGGAAGGAACCTCGCGTTTTTCCCGATGTGCGTTTTCAACCGCCTTCACGTCCTACACTTCTTCTTTTCTTTCGTGCTTTCTCTGGGGGTCTTTTGCAAAAGAGACACCTCCCTATCCCACAGACCACCGCCTCTGTCTTCGTGACACACCTTGGCGCGTGGGGGGTAGGGGGGTCTTTTCCAACCTTTCTTTTCTTCCCTTTCAACTCCCCTTAAAGAGTCTTGAAAACTCTTTAAGTATTCTTTTCAAATTTCTTACGCTTTCTTCATTATGATCCTTCTTAATCAAGACCTGTCTTTAAAATACATATCCTCTATAAAAAATAATGCACCTTAAATTTATTATGTGCACATAAAAACCAGTACCTCATTAGGGTACATTATGTTGACATAATAATTTTTAAATAATATTATTTATATAGATAATATTAAAAATACTGCCATTAGAGGAATATATGGAAAAGTCAAAAGAACAGCAGTGCCGCAACGAGGATAAAAAAGATGATCACCTCAAAAGAGGTAGACCACGTAAGAATAAAAAAATAACAAATGGTGAAAGAAGGAAATTAAGAATGATAAAAAAAGAAGGCATCAAAGTAAGTGGACGCAATGAGGCATCACAGATCAAACACCTTAATACGGCTATAAAAAAACAAGCTCAAAAAAATGATTCATTGAAAACTTCTTTTTTCATGCTTTCATCAAATGATTTCATACATCCGTATGCACACTTAAAAAATGCTGATGAAGCCATTAAGCAATTCTGTGATAATTGTAGAAAAAAATTAACCTTCATAAACAAGACTGAGGGCGTACAAGACTGTAATCTGGAATGGTGCAGCTTATACGCAAGGCGTTGGGGAAAGGCGTTCGTGAGGCAACTCCCTGAACTCCACACAGTGAGAAACAACAGTACAGGAAAGTTGCTCCTCGAGTATAAGGGAATACAAGGTATACATTCCGTACAGCTACCCCAAATGTGTATTGAACTGAAATGTTCAATGTGTATACAATCTTCTCCTATAGACGGTCAGCAAACAAAACGATATAATAAAAACATGAGGGAGGAGTGTCTTTCATGCCCTCTATTCCCTTTCAGACCAGAACAGAAAGAATAAAATATTCTTTATGACGGACAGAACATACCCCTTGTCCAATGGAAGCCCCCTTAACGTACTGTACATACGTTAAGGGGGCTTCCATTTTTTGAACACGCCATAAGGGGAATGTTCAATCCATATAACGGCGTCAAAGGGTATCACTACTAATGACAACCTTTAAAAAAGGGGATTTCACCATGTCCAACAATTCCGTCACCACCGCCGCCTCTGCCTTGTCTTCCACTTCCATCACGCCTTGCATCGTCAGCCGCTGTGGGGAGTTTTCCATTCCTCTGGTCAGGGCTGGTCTTGATGAAGGAGGCAACAGCAATTGGCGATCTTTCATCCCCCAAGGCTTCATCACTCTTTCCCATGCCCGGAAGCTGTACGGGTGCGGTATGAGCCTTCAACGGCTGAGATATATTCTGACCGCCCTTGATGTGGAGAACCAGTCAATCCACATCCTCAAGGTCGACAGCGGACAAAAGGCCCTGATTGACGCCTATGAAGAAAAATACGTCAATATCCCTGAATACTGGCGTCTTTCCGGGCCCCTCGCGGAGTTCCTTGATATAGACAGGGACGGCATGACCTTGACCTTTGAAGACGAAACCAAGGGAGACGACGGCATTGTCACCTTTGACGGTCTGGCACCAATTACGGTTACGGTCGTCAATCAGGAAGACACTGCCAATGCAATGGCATGTTTCGTTGCTGGCGTAAGAGAACGCGAAGGGCACCCGTACCAATTCGTTCACCCCTTGTTCAAGGGCAACGGGCGGGGCGGGCGTATTCAGGGCTTCAACCCCGTCAAGGCGTATGAACAACACATGATTGACGTATTGCGGCGTAATGGCGGGGAAAAACACTCGTAAAAAAGAATGGGAGGAGGAAATAATCAGCCCCCTCCCCTCTTTACTTTTCCCCGCCCCTTCCTTTCCCCACTCAACCGCCATCTTGAAAAGGAATAGCCTACCATGCCCCCTGTCAAACAATCCTCACAGCCCACCATACGCAAGCAACTTGAATCCGTTGTTCAATTTCACCCCACCATCAACTCCGGTTCCCTGTCTTCCTTTACAGGGGCCTACCCCGGAAAGGTTGAACGCCCCGTAGGTACGGGAGCACAGCTTAAAAACCTCGCTAACTCTCTATCCGTATTTGATAAAAGCCTGTCAGGGTATCTCGAAAAACGCCTTGACAAACAAGTTGAGGAAGAAGCCGCGCAAGGATTTAACATCTTCAATGAAAACGCCTCACCTACAAAGAATCAAATGGATTGGAAACAGCACATTGAAGCATACCCCGAACACGCGGGCCTCAGCCCCTATGTACAGCGCGGCTACGAAAAAGCCCGCCTGAACACCCTTGCGCTAGACTTCCAAAATAGAGCGGCAGAGTACGCCTACACATCCGGCCTTATCAACGAAAAAGACCCCTCAAGGCATGGGGAACGCTATGCCGGGAATATGCTGTCCTCTTTTATCCCCATGACCTCCCTGTTGCGCTTCGCCCGCCAGAACATGACGGATGACGCCATGAGGGAAACGCGGGACATTATGGACTATGTGATGAACGGTCTTCCCGGTTTTTCGGATACCCTCCCCGCCCGCCATAGCTGGATTACCGGGGAAGCCGTGAACTACCAGATGTTCCCCAAGGCGTCGGACAACATGGTCTTACGGGAACTCGCAAACATGGCGGACAGAGGCGTCATTGGCACACCTTCCAAGAACATGCGGGGGGTCGAACTGACTACCACCCAACTGTCCCGCCTGAATGAGATCCACGGTACGGTAAGGGTTCAGGGAAAGACCATGCAGGAAGCCCTTGAACGCCTTTTCTTGAGCCCTTCCTATGACCTCAGTAGAAAGGCATACCTTGACCCTCCCAAGGGTGGAGATCTCACCGGGGAAAATATCTCCCCCCTTCAAGGCAAGCGGGCGTATGAAATCAATAAGGTCATTCGGAAGTACCGAAAGGCCGCACAAAACCAGCTTATGAAGGAGGATACCGAATTGTCCCGCATGGTCGCCTTACGGAATCGTAACGTGAAGCTGGCACGGGATGGAAAGACTGACGGCGAAGATGGTGGAGGCGGTGGAGAAAGGTCGCCGTTCAGGAGCCTGTTGGAATACTACTAGCCTCATCCAATCGTAACACGGCTTGAAAACCAAAACCGGACATACGGGAATGTGTGTGCATACATGGCAAAAAGGTGCCTCGTACAAGCATGTTCCCGCATGTCCGGTTTTTTTCGCTTATTGCAAATGAATTCGCAATAATTTGTTACTTATTGGTAACTATATCTATTGGGTGTTTTATTTTTCTATAGTTATTTTCATTTGCGGATTCTTTTCATTTTCTTTGATTTCAACAGAATATTGAATTTTACCCTTTGTATTGGTTGCTATGTCCTTTTTAAGGACTTCAATCAAAATTGGTAAAACATTCCTAAAATCGCTAGAAGTTCCACGACTTGTTATTTGTGTTTCCCATACTTGTTTACCTAGCTTTTTACTTTTATGGTCAACACTAAATGCTTTTAATATAACCCATCTATTATAAGTTGTCCAATACTCTGTCCTTTGAGAGTATCCAGTTACCCCATAAATTGGATTATGATATGTAGATCCTGAAAACTGACCAGTCATAGAATTATATGTTCCATACGTATTAGATGATGAATATCCGGTAACTCCAAATTGTGGAATATCGTAATCTACCGAGTGTTCTTTTTCATCGCCAATACCATAATTTATGAACACAACATAATCTGACTTATATATATCATCAACAAGTATCATTTTATTTTCAGCAAATGCTTTTCCAATCTCAGCTACAACCTCTTGAAAGTATAAGTTATCAGATTTTATATTTTTATCGTCAGGAAGTATAAAATATTTTTTATATTCTTCATTTGAAAAACCATTTGTACAGATCGAGTCTACATTAACATTATAGCTTAATGTATTTGCACAACCAGACAATAATAACAACATAATGATATGAATAGAGAATAAAATTCTATTCATGTATTTCCCCCTTTCCATGATATTTGAAAACTGATAGCAAAGAACGGCCACCAAGGGAAGAGGGAGTTTCTCTATCCAATCAAAATAGAGGGAAATCTACATGAAAAAAATGTATTTTTTTACAAAAAATGCCCCTGCTTATCAATATATTACATTAGGCATGGTTTTATCGTGTACTATTCTAATTGAGGTTATAGCATTACCGTTTTCATATAGCGTATCATATAAATATCAAAATATCATTAGCATACTATCTTCAATCTCAACAGGATATATTATAACATATTTCTATTTCATCATTATAACTTACGCAGAAAAAAAGGAAAAAGAAAGAATAGTTATTTCGTATTTTATCTCTTTACTTCAAAACATTTACAATCAAAACGAAGGAATAAAGAAAATAAAAGAAGAAAAAATATTAGATATACGCAAAAATATACTCCAAGACATTCATCTATCAACAATACATTGCATAGAATCAATAAAAATAATATCTATGTATTACGATATTCTTTATTATATTCATGAAGAGATAACACAAACAGAGCAAGAAATAACCAACATACATAATAAAGCAATGACAGAAGCAAACTTTGACATATGCATTACACTTATTATATCAAATTCTGAACGTATAAAATTTATGTATGAAAAAATTATATCCTTATTTAGCGACAGAGACGAGCTTTCAAAATCAATCATTCTTCCTGTATGGACATCTATAACAGCATCTAGTTTTATAAAATCTCTTATGGAATACAAAAGATAATCTAAATACTAAAGGACTACACCAGCTATGGACTTTACTATTTCGGAAGAAATATTGAAAATAGCCTTCCCTGCCCTTTGTGGTATCGGGGGCGTAGTCGTCGGGGCAGTGCTGAAAAGCTGGTTTGATTGGAAATTGGAAAGCAAGAAAGCTGAACAGCAAAGAAAGCTAGCTATCTATGCAAAACAACGAGAGGTTATTGAGAGTATTTGCTGTTTTCTATATGATACAATTTTTACACTCATGCACATATCACAAAATATAAATACATATAGAGAAGATAGAAAAAATCTAAGAAAAAATACTATAGAAACATTAAATAATATTTTGATAGATGGTCCTAAACTGATCCATAAAAATATTATTTATTTACCGGGAATACTTGAAAGGCACCTATATGATATAATGCTCGATCTTACCATGATAGCAGAAAAAATAATTCCTTTAATTGAACACACAAAAGAGCGTGACTTTGAAAGAAGAGAATTGAGGGTAATAAGAAGACTGATTGAAACATTAAGTTCAAATATAGGAATAGTTTATAAAATATCGTGTCTATTAGTAGGTTGGTCTGATGCGGAACTACGAAAGATGGAAAAATTAGTTATCAAAATAAAGCAGAAAGAAACTGAAAAACTTCAAAAGGAATAATTATCTACCCCTTGACATTTCCCGGCCTTTCCCCGATTTTTGAACCCCCTAATCTTCGAAGGCGTGACCGACGCCTCCCCCCGCCCCCAAGCGGGAAGGAAAGAACGGTTTCTTGTTTCAGCAGCCACCAACGCGCTACAGGTGCATCCTGTGGACGTGGTTACATATTGGCGGAAACAACGTCCTGATGTTCGTGAGACTCAGGCGGCTTTCGAAGAGCCGGGGAGCGTTGTTCCGCCTTTTCTTTTGCCTATACGGTAAATCACCGTAATTGAAATCATTTGGAAATTTCTAAAAACTTTCAACACAGGAGAGAACCGCCGCCGCTCAATCCCCTCGCATCACCACGACAACGCATCCCGGACATATAGGGCCGTGCCTCTCAATCCCTGAATCCCCCAAATCTTCGAGGCCCCCATGATCAATCTTTTCCGTTTTCTTCATTCGTCACGTTGGCTAAGGCTCCGGTATCACGTCCTCCGTTCTTTACATTCCTTCATCTCCCTCGCCGCTTGCCGTTGGCTTCCCGCCGCCGTCGCGGTCGTCTTCCTTGGTGCCTTGCTGGTGTTACCTGCCCTCTACATTGCGCAAGGGGGTATTCACTAATGACCGCCACCACCACACAGTACGCCAGCCCCGCCCCCGCATCATCCAGCGGAGGGTCTACGGCAACCTTCCGCACCATACGCCGGACGTTCTGGACAGATCCCTACATCGAATCCATGCCGCCCGCCCGGAAGCTCCTGTACATCTGCCTGTTCACGTCTCCGCACACGAACAACCTTGGAGTCCTGAACACGACCACCCGCCGCATCGCCTTTGAAACGGGCATGACTGAGGATGAGGTCAAGGAACACCTAAACGTCCTTGAACAGCAAGACGGTAAGGTTGCCCTTGATGATGCTGGTAGCTGTGGCGGCGGCCTCTCCATCCTCGTGGTCAACTTCATCAAGCACCAGTGCACGACCTCCCCCAAGCTGGTCATGTCCCTCCGCGCCTTGTTCAGGGGCGTTGAATCCGAAAAAATCAGGGCGCTCTTGATAGCCAAGAATCCCCACCTGTTAGACGGTATGGATACGGTATCCGGTACCCTATCCATACGTTCCGGGGAAATAGATCAAGATCAAATACAAGAGAATAAGAAAAGAGAAGAGATCAGATCTTTTCCTTGCAGTGGTGGTGATGAAGAGAGGGGGAAGAGGGGAAGACAGGGAAAGGGGGACGATATTGTCGCACCCCTTCTGCCGCCGCAGCTCCTCAACACGGACACCCCGAAGCAGGACAGGAAAGGGTACGTACAGTATACGCCCCCTTCCGCCTCCCCCTTCCCCCTTGCCGTTGCGGTGGAGGTTGACGACCGCCTCCAAGACATCCCTCTCGACCTCTTGGAAGCCTTGCAACGGGACTATCCAACCATCGACGTTTCAAAGGAGATTGATAGGGCTAGGGAATGGGCTAGGAACCATACGTCACCCGAGAAGCCTTTACGCAACGCATGGCGTTTCATCACGGCATGGCTGAGGAATGCCGTTGCAGCGGCGGCGGTGGTGACGAAAGGAGCGGCGACAGCGACGACAGCCCCCGCGAACACCTGCCCTGTCCCTACCACCAGCGGAAAAGAAAGGGGGCGGCGGCCTCTACTTCAAACATGCTCCAAAACTGCCCACAGGCTGGACGACTGGACGTCTGAAAAGAAAAACATGACCCACGGTAAGGGGCAGGTCACAGACACCCCTGAAAGGGCATGTTCATGGGCACAGCCACAGAAGGAGACGGTCGTGGTGGCGGGGTCGCTATTCCCTACCCCTGAACAGCTTGAAGAAAACGCACAACGCGGGCTTGCTTTCCTTGCGCGCTGGAAGAAGGAGCACGGCTATGCATTCGCGTAACGATGCCCCCCATCACCACAACAGCGGCGACGGCTGCGGTGTGGAAGGACGCTATGTTCCTTTTTCCTCCTCTGGTGGAGCAAGACCCCTGCCTTATCCTTTCGGGCTATGTGGGAAGGTACGCCTCCATCATGAAAAAAAAGAAAAAGTAGGAGTAGCAGAAGAGGCTACCCCTCCTCCTGTTATCGCCGTTGCTCCTGATGCATCCCATCCTTTCCCGACAGAACGACAGCTTGTCGAGGAGCTTACACAACGTAAACGTGGGGAACGGCGGCGACGGCGCACAGGAGGATGCAACGGGCGTAAATCTCTTGACATCCTTATGGAAGTTCTTGGGGATACAAAGGCCGTCTTGTCACTGATTCAAATGAAAGGAGGAACTGGTTTCGACGTCCCCCTTGGGGTAACGCCACAGGGCCGCCGGAACATACGCCAGCTTGAGGAAACGCTAGGGAAGGAACCTACGCGAAAACTCATTGCTTTTGCAGGAGGGGCACGCCTTTACATCCCTAAAGTGACCTACCTTGGAACGGACACGCGAAGCCGGGAGATATGCCTTGAACGGGACAGAATGGCAAAAGAACACCCTGACATGTCCGAACGGAAACTTACCGATATTTTAGCCTTGAAGTACCGCGTAACGAGCAGACACATCTGGAGGGTACTAAAGCAGTATTATGAATTTGTTGAGCCGGACAATACCGACAACGGCGGTAGTGAATAGTGCGTAGGGAGAATCAGGAGGCACCCCAAGCCGCTCAAAAGTGGTGGCGTCCTACCATCTTTTAATGCTTCCGTGCGGTTAGTGTGGGTTCGGTTCCCTTTTTGCAAAGGAGGGGGGGCGTCGGGGATGGTATCCACACTCTGAATCAATCAGCTTGGTTACTGGAGGGATGTGGGGAGGAGGGGGTCTACAATGTGGACGCCCTTTCCTCTGACTACCCAATTGGTAGGGCTGAATTTGTTGAAAAAATGTGAAGGGGCTTACGTTATCATGACGATCCGCGTTTCCCCCATGCCGGGGCTGGCCTCACTGGTGGCAGAAGCAAAGAAAAGGAGGAGAGGAGACGTTGACCGCTTCTTCCTCCTCCTGTACACCAAATCCGTCCTTGCCCCTTTTCGTGCCGCTCTCTGACGAGGCATGGTGCGAAGGGGGTGCACATGACGAAACAGCTCCTCGCTGTCATTCTGATTGGCTTGTGTTTCTTGCTCATCGGCTAACGACACCGTAGCCCCCTGCAAAAACAAAAGTGCCGTCAGACAGTCGGAAGCTGTGACGGCACATTTGCAGGTTGTCTGCTTAGATGCATAAACCGAGCGGTCAGGGACAAGGCACAACAAGCACCATGCCCAAGCCGGGGGAGTGTTCGCGCACTTCCTCGGCTCCTTTTCTGTATGACATATCACACAGAAAGACAAGAGGGTGTTGAGCGTTATACCGCTATGGTCTTGATCTTCAAATGCTCATAGACCGTCTGCCTTGATACCCCATACTCACGCGCCAGCCTAGCCACCTTTTCGCCGTTCTCTTCAACACGCTTGCGTAGTTCCGCCGCTTGTTCAGGGGTGAGGCTAGGCTTGCGGCCTTTATATTTCCCTGCGGCCTTGGCAATAGCGATTCCTTCCCTCTGCCTCTCTCGAATCATGGCGCGTTCAAACTCCGCTACTGAGCCGATAAGTTGAAGCTGTAGGCGTTGGAAAGGGTTTTCCTTGTCGGGGGTGAAGGTCAAATTTTCCTTGTGGAACTTCACAGACACGCCCCGCCCCGTGAGGTCTGAAAGAAGAGAAAGCAAGTCCTGCATGTTCCGCGCAAGGCGGTCTATGCTGTGGACATGAAGGGTATCGCCGTCCCTCAGCACTTCAAGGCAACGCTCCAAGGCGGGGCGGTGTACATCCTTCCCACTGGCCTTGTCCTCAAACACCTTGTTGAGGTTCAAACCGTCAAAGGCTGATTCCTGCCGTACCGTGTTCTGGTCAACCCCGCTGACTCGGATATAGCCTATGTCCATTCCCTTGCCTCCTTTCCGTCAAACTTTCAAAGTGTCAGGATAGAGTCTATAACCTCTAGAAAGAAGTGTCAAGAAATACTAAAAAGAATCCTATTCTGACATAAAAAGTGTCAACCCATTTTGTCAGATTGGTGTATACTCTATATTGACATTTCAAATAACGCTTGACAAAAAGAGGAAGACCGGAAAGAGTCTTTCAACAAACTGTTACACAGCTAACACCTTATTGATAAGAACGCTTGTATTTTCAGTGAATTGTGGAGAATCATTTTTTCTCCCGCCCTCGGCACCACATCGAAGTTCGGTAAAGCCCGTTAAGGTTCACAAAGCCTTGGCGGGCTTTACTTTTATGCTGTTTGCATGTTCATAGGCGTTCGCTGGAGTCGTGTACATCCGCCCTTTTTGCTGGTATTCTCGCTGGCATCTTTCCATACCAGCAAAAGCCGCAAAAACGGATACCAAGCTCAGAGCGTTGAAGCCCTCCGGCAAGGTTCAAAAGCTCTCGGACTGTGACGGGCTGTACATCCATGTCTCACCTGCCGGGGGAAAGCTCTGGAGGCTCTTCTACCGTTTTGACGGCAAACAGAAGACTCTTGCCCTTGGCAAGTACCCAGAAGTCAGCCTTGCCGAAGCCAGAAAAAGGCGTGACGAAGCACGGGCTCTGAATGAGTCCTGCCCCTAGCTCCTCCTCTTCCGCTGTTCTCTATCTCCACAAATAAAAAAGAGTTGCGGCCTCATTCCACAACTCTTTTTTTCAATCCCATTCCGGATGCCGCAGGCATTGACGGAGCAATACCGCCACATCACGGCCGGTTTCCTTTATTATGTTCCAGCCAGTAGTGCAGTGCCGCGCAAATGGAATCCATATCCACAGGCTTGTTAAAATGCGTGTTCATGCCGCACTGCAGGGATCGCTGGATGTCGTCCGCAAAGGCGTTCGCGGAGAGTGCGAAAATCGGAATACGCCGCGCGTCTTCCCTTGTCATGCCGCGTATGTGCCGTGTGGCTTCAAGGCCGTCCATAACCGGCATACGGACATCCATCAGGATAGCGGCGTATTCCCCCGGTTCGGATTCCGCAAAGCGCTCCACCGCAACCTTGCCGTTCTCGGCCCAGACGACGGAGAGATTCCTTGACTCCAGAAGCGTTTTGAGGATCTCGGCATTCAGATCGTTATCTTCGGCAATCAGGATCTTTTCACGGTTAAAACGGACTTCCTCCGGCATGGCCGGAACATCAAAGGCGTGCCTGTGATGGGTCACCACCAAAAGCATATCACGCAGATGCTCCCGCAATACGGGCTTGTTGATAAAATAATCCACGCCAGCGGTACGGGCAGGGGCTTCCATCTCCCTCCAATCACAGGCCGACATGGCGATGGGGGTCGTGGCCTTTCCAACGATTTCCCTGATATGCCGGACCGTTTCCATATCGTCCATGCCCGGCGTTTCCCAATCGATCAGGATCATGCCGTAATCCCGCTGCCTCTCCCTGGCTTGCCGCACACAGACGACGCCCTCTTCGCCGGAAAGCACGAAGGCCGCTTCAACCGCCATACGGCGCAGCAGTACCGCCGTATGCTCACAGGCAGCCCTGTCATCGCCTATGACCAGCACGCGCACGCTCTCGGATTGTTCCAAGGCGTCCTTATCCCATCCGTACAGCGCCCCCTCGAACAGCCCGAGCGGTATGTCCACGAAAAAAGACGACCCCTTTCCTTGCTCGCTCTCCACGCGAATGGTCCCGTCCATCAGCTGGACGAAGCTCCTGACAATGGCCAGGCCAAGCCCTGATCCCGAAAGGCCCCGCTGATCCGTCATCTCCTGCTCGAACGGCTGGAACATCCTTTCCTGAAAGCTCTTGCTCATGCCGATCCCATTATCGGAAATGACGAACCGTACGAGTTCCCGATGCCCGACTTTTTGGACTGGCGTGATGTTGAATTCGATCCTGCCCTTTTCGGGCGCAAACTTCAGGGCGTTGGACAGCAAGTTCATCAAGACTTGCTTGATGCGCAGGGGATCGCCGACATAGATCTTCTCAAGGAGCGGAGAGGCAAACAGGTTGAATATTATGCCCTTCGCCACCGCGCTGCCGTATGTGAACGAGCTGACGGAGCTGACGAGTTCATCAAAATCAAACGGTTCGGAAGCCAAGCTCATCTTGCCGCTTTCGATCTTGGCGACGTCCAAGACGTCATTGATGAGCGACAGCAGGAAACGGGACGACAAGGCGATATTGTTCAGGCACTCGCTGAGCCGTTCGGGGTTGCCCACGTTCATGCCCGCAATGGCCGCCATGCCGATGATCGCGTTCATCGGCGTTCTGATGTCGTGCGACATCCGGGAAAGGAACTCGCTTTTGGCATGGTTGGCCTGTTCGGCGGCAACGAGCGCCATACGCAACGTAGCCTTCTGGCGCTCCTCTTCCTCAACGTCTTTGGCGCAAAAGAGGAGCATCCGCCTTACGGGGTCAAAAAGATACGCCCGTAAGCAATGCCACCGGGCTTGCCCGTTGCCCATGAGCACACGATACTTGAGCTCATGGGACAGCCCCGGCGTGCCATTTTCCCAGGCAAGGCGTTCCGGTTTGAAAAAGGCCCGGTAAGCCTCCACATCATCAGGATGGACGACCGTTTCGCTCCGGAGCCGCACCAGCTCGCTGAAAACGCCCTGCATCCCGCTTCCGATCATGCTGTTCCGACCCGAAAAAAAGTACTCGTACCTGTCCGCCGGGATGTCGACCAACAAGATCCATTCGTAGTCGTGGTTGACCGTGAACCTGCAAACATCCTGGACGGTTTTGGTCTTTTCCTCCATGTTTTTCAGGTCGGTGCAGTCCGAGACGTAGCCGTACACGATGGTCCCGTCCACCGTTTTGACAAACGAACACTGCGTGAGGAGCCAGCGGACCTTGCCGTCCCGCCTGATGACTTTCATCTCGAAGCCGACGGAGGACTTTCCGTCTTCATAGGCCGTCCTGATCAAGTCGTTAAAGCGTTGGAGGTGGTCGGGGTGAATAAGCTCGCTCCCCCTGATATCCGGAGCCGTTTTCATCTGGTCCTGCGTATACCCGTGCATCGCGCAAAACCCTTCCGAAACGTAAAAGAACGAGAAGTGCTCGTCCATGACGAACTGGAAAATACCTATGGGCGCGTTGCTTTTCAGGAATTCGAGCATTTCCTTGTCCCGGTACGTGGACGTCACGTCATGAATCCGGGACAACTCGAGCATACCCGATTTGGTATGAAACCGGCTGATACCATCGACTTCATAAAAACGCCCTTCCCCCGTGAACAGTACAGGGGCCTTGCCGCTCCTGTTGAACCGTGGGCGCCGGGAAACGGATAGGAGGGACGCGAGTGGTTTACCTATGCAGGCATCTTCGGCTTTCCCTACAATATCCAGCGTGTGCCCGTTCGCAAACACGAAACGCCCGTCCTCGTCCGTGATCACCATCGGGACATCGGCCATATCCACAACGAACTTGAGAGCATCCAGCGAGGAATCATGCGGCGAAAGCTTCATTTGCCCACCCACTCCGACAGGAGGATCCGCTCCCCTCATAGGGACAGCGCTGCATCAATATAAAAGGGACAGCCAGCCTTTTGTCCCTTCTCAGTTCCCTTTTCCCCACACCTCATTTTTCCTTGCGGAAGGAAACCCCATCACCCTTCGCACAAGAAGGCATTCAACCCGCCGGGCCGTCATCCCCTTTTCTTATAGCAGGACGCCGCGATCATGGCGTACAGCTTGTCCGGGTCGAACGGCTTCGAAATATGCCCGTTCATTCCCGATGCCTCGGCCTTGATGACGTCGTCCGAGAACACGTTGGCGGTCATCGCCAGAATGATGGCAGTCTTCGCATCATCCCTGCGCAAGGAACGGAGCGCGGCAGTCGCCGTGTATCCGTCCATGACGGGCATCTGGATATCCATCAGGACAAGCTGATAATACCCTTCCTCCGACCGGGCAAAGATGTTGAGCGCTTGTTCCCCGTTGTCGGCGACGTCAACGGACGCCCCTTCCATCAGGAGGAGTTCTTTAGCTATTTCTTGATTGATTTCATTGTCTTCCACAAGTAAGACATGCAATCCGTCCAAGCGTTGACCTTCGGGCCTGGGCACAACCGAGGCATGTCCACATCCCCGATCCTCCGCAAAATTTCGCAACAGGTGCACCATGTTGGATTTGAAAAGCGGCTTCATGATGAAGACGTCCACGCCCGCGGCGAGGAAATCCGCCCCCACATCCGAACAGTCATAGCCCGACAGCATGATGATGGGGAGATCCGGCCCGACCCTGCGGCGGATTTCCCGGGCCGTATCGAGCCCGTCCATATCCGGCATTTTCCAGTCCAGGATGACCGCGAAGTAGTCGTCCCTTTCCTCATGGGCGCGCACAATCTCGGCGACGGCTTCTTGCCCGCTCAAGACCCAAAAAGCCCGCATCCCCACTTCCTTGAGCAACAGGCTCGCGTATTCGCAGACATCCCGTTCGTCATCCACCACAAGCACGGGAAGATCGGTCAAAACAGGGGGTTCCCCGTCTTCGGCATCCCGGAATTTCAGCGCAACGCTCACCGTAAACCGGCTCCCTTTTCCCAGCGTGCTGTCCACGGTGATCTCGCCGTTCATCATATGGATGATGTTCTGGCTGATCGCCATGCCAAGGCCCGTTCCCTGGATTTTGCTGATCCGGGAATCCTCGGCCCGGGAAAACGGTTCGAAGATGCGCCCGACGAACTCCTCGGACATGCCGATCCCGTCGTCTTCAAACGTAAAGTAGAAGACACTGGCCCCTTCGGCATGGGTTGGCTTTTCCTCAATGCTGAAATGCAGACGCCCGTCCTCCGGGGTATACTTCACGGCGTTCGACAAGATGTTCACCAAAACCTGCTGGAGGCGGCTCTCATCCCCATACAGGCCCTCGTGCCTCACCTTGCTGATGTTCATGGTCAGGTGATGCCCCTTTTCAATGATCATCGGCCTGCACACGTCGAACACGTTCTGCACCAGATTGGAAAGGCTGAAATCGTTCGCCCGCACATCCAAGCGTCCGCTCTCGATTTTGGACATATCCAAAACTTCGTTGATCAGATTGAGCAGATGTTTGCTGGACGTATTGATCTTCTTGAGGCAGTCCCTCACTTTCTGGGTATCCTCAATATGGGCGCCCGCAATCGCCGTCATCCCCACAATGGCGTTCATGGGGGTCCGGATGTCATGGGACATCCGGGAAAGAAATTCCGTCTTTCCTTGGTTGGCGTGCTTCGCCACCCGACAGGCGTCTTCCAGCGCCTGTTGCTGGAGCCGCTGCCGCTCGACCGTTTCCGTCACGTCAATGCCCAGGCTGTAGTAGGACGGTATCCCATCCTCGCTGTCCTTCCCGTCCATATAGCTGAACGTAATGGTCAAGTGACGGATTTTTCCAGACCGGGTCACGATCCGGCCCTGCATGATGCTGCTCCGCCCCGTTTCCTTCGCCTCGTGCATCGCCGCCTCGGCCTGCTCCATATCCTCCGGATGAACATACAGGCACTGGCTCTGCAGCTCTTCTTTAAACTGCTCTTCCGTGTAGCCGATGATCGACAGGAATTCCGAACCATACCAGAGGATTGTGCGTTCATCGCGCGCGTCGAGCCGGGCGATGCCTCCCGGAAGGCTCCGCAGCATCGCCGCCTGCTGTTTTCCCTGCTTGTCCAGTTTGTTCTTGTACTTGGAGACATCAAAAACGAACTCGATTCTGGATTCCCGCCCGTCCCACAGTACCTTCCGATCTTTCAGGAGATACGTTTTCCCCAGCTGCTCGTTATAATGCTCCCACTCATAAAATCCTGAATCTTTCAGGTAGTTGTTGGTACAAAAAGGACAAGGCGTATTTCTTCCGTGGAATATCTTATAGCAAAGGTACTTTTTTCCAGAAAAGAGTTCTTCCCGAGAAAGATGGAACATATCAAGACCTGCTCGGTTCACATACAGCAATTCATAATTGTTCAGATCGCTGACATAAACCATATCGTCATATTCTTCGAGTATCCAGTTCCATTCCATATTTCTCTACCTTCAGGATCATTATAGATCATATAACGGATCAAAAATGATAATAGAAAACTGGGTTATCGGATCAAGATGTATTTCTGCAATCTTTTCTAGCGAATCCCGATACGGAAATGCCGTAATACAATATCAGGAAACCCTCACTGCAGAATGGAGATCCTTTCCAGCATACATTTCGATGGCACATGAGCCTTAACGTTTTACACTAAAATATTTAATATAATATTTTATAGGCTTCATTTAATGTGACACGTATCATAAACCTATTCAAGATGTTTTTACAGCGAAATAAAACTACATATACCTGTATAAACACATTCAAAACAGAGAAACAAGAATAAAATATGAAATACAACGCGTCATAAAGAACAAAAACCATCATAAAAAACGAAATATCCGTTATGTTACGCGACTCGTGCTTTAAAAAGAGATCAGTGCAGAAAAGAAAAAACGGCGCAGCCTCCCCGGTCCCTTCCATTTGGCCGGGGCATTTCCTCCCCGCATGGGAATGGCGTTACCGGAAAAGCGCGTCATCTCGCCGTGAGTGCCGTTCATGAAAAAGGCGAACCAAGAAAAGGTCGCCCCATCGGACATAAAAAAGGCATCCAAAAGGATGCCTCCGTCTTGGGGCAGATTGCCTTTGAAGTGTTGCGCCTTTCAAAGGGCCATCTTGCCGGAAATACCATTTTTGCCGAATCCGCGCTGTGTTGCGGCGCACTGAATATGCGTTCGGCGTCAAGGCCTTTCAAAATGGGGAAGGCCTAATACCTGTCGTCTTCAATCGAGACGACGACGTCCATGTTTTGCTCGATCCACTGTTTGATCCGCTCATGGGCCGCTTTCCGGTGGGACCGTTTTTCCTTGAGCATTTCCCGATCGGCTTCCACGAGGATCGCGGAGGCTGGGATATCGGCGGATTCGGCACAAGCCAGCCCAAAAGAAACCAGCGCGGGCATCTGATCGGAACAGGCGTTGTGCCGATCAAAGTTCCGCCGCAACTTGGCAAGGATCTCCTCGCCAGCCTCACGTGGGCATGTGGGCAGCAGGATAACGATCTCGTCCCCGCCCATCCGGGCCACGCAATCCGATGTGCGCACGCTTTCCTTGCACAAGGCCGCCACGGTCTGGAGCAACTTGTCTCCGACAAGATGCCCCATGTAATCGTTCGCCAGCTTCAATCCGTTGACGTCACAAGAGATCACGCACAACGGGCGGATCCCTTTGTTCTCGATGTTCGCCAGCTTGATATCAAAGTAGGTCCGGCTGTGCAGGCCCGTCAGCGCATCGTTCTGGGCGAGCTTTTCGAAATAATCCCTGTCCGCCTGGGAAGCCGTGATATTGGTGTGCAAGCCGACGATGCGGGTGGCCCGCCCCTTTGCGTCGCGGTGCGTCACGTAACCCCGCCCGAGGATCCAGGCATAGCTCCCGTCCAGGCGCTTCAAGCGGTACGTACACTCGAACGTGTCGCCGTATTTCGGGGAATCCGCCAGCTTACGCTGCGGTTCCACGATTTTTTTGAGATCGTCCGGATGGATCTTCTCTTTCCACGTTTCGAGGCGCCCGGGGAACTGTTCCGCCGTGTACCCGAGCATGGAAAGCCAGCGCGGGCTGTAATACACTTCGTCCGTAATGGGGTTCCAGTCCCACAGGCCGTCCCCGGCTGCATTGAGCGCGGAAAGCAGGCTGCCGTTTTCCGGCGTCCGTTGTTCGTGGCGTTCCTCAACAAACCCAAAAGGCTGCCAGGTGCCCGACATGCTGACGGCGTGACCATCCGCATCACGGCTCAGGATGGAGCCCCGCACCCATATTTTGACATACGAGCCGTCTTCCTTGCGGACCCGCAGATCATCCGTAAGCTCGTCTCCGAACAACGGCTGTTCGATGATGAGCTGATAGCGGCAATCGGTGCCTTCTTCGGGGTGGAGACGCTCTTTCCATTCATCAAGGTTGAACACACGCGGTATGGCCTCGGCATACCCGAGCAGGCGGGAGCCGTTGGCGTCGACCCACAGCGTCCTCTTTTCCAGCGAACAGTTCCAGAAACAGATCTGCGCCTGCCCTTTGGACACGGTGCTCACCGGAGGCAGATAGGCCATCGTGCCGGGAGCGATCTCAAATTGCCCTGCGATGCGGATCGCCCGGCCTTCGGCGTCCCTTTCCAATACAAACAGCCGTTCTCGGACAAAAAAGTTTTCGACCGGATACGCCGTCTCCAGAAAGCCCCTGTCCCCGCCGATAACGCCTTCACGCAGCTCGCAAAGCGACTGCAGGCAACCTTCCGGGATATGTTCAAAAAACGCCGCCATTGTGGCGGGGCTTTCCCCATCGGACAAGCCAAAGGCCAACCTGGTTCCCTTGCTGAAGAAAAGCCGATCCGAAGGGATATGCCATTCCCAAAGTTTTTCAGTGGAATCGAGAGGAATTGAAGGGGAAAAGGCAATAGGGTCGGTCTGGATCATGTGCGTTCTCTCTAGAATGACAAACTGGACTTGAAAAACACACCGTCAGAGCGTGCCCCTGCGTGATATTCATGCGACATCCCGGGGCTTCTCCCGCAATCAGACGAAACGCCGCAAGCGGAAACAGAGCCGATCAAGACCAGCCTGGAAGGATTTCTCCCGTTTTTCATGTGCCGTCTTGCGGCATCATATAGAAAAGAAGGAAAAGCCGATAGTCCTTTCTTTGAGGCATCTTTTGTTGCTCATGAGAAATCTCCGATCGAGAGGAAGACGCCGCTTTCTCTCTGCGGGCGCATATCGTGCATCACTCCGGCGTTGCCTCCTTGCGTAACGCCTTCTTCTCCCTTCCCGCTTTCACAATACACTCCTGATCCATTCCCTCCATATTCCCGGCCGTTTTGGAGCGCCGCCTTGTACAGCCCCATGCTTCAGGTATCCGCCGGGGCTCTTGCCCAACCCCGGATGCCTCCTCGGGGCTTTGCCCCTTTGCGTCACCAAAAGGAAACTGGACGAGCGCCCCACTTTGGGGTAGGAAGTCCCCCCTCAAAAGGAAACGCCCATGCCATTCATTCCATTATTTCAGTCCCCCAAGAGTTTTTACCGGCTCGCCGTGGCAAGCTTCTTTTTTCTGCAAGGGCTGGTCTTCGCCAGCTGGGCCAGCCGTATCCCCGACATCAAGCAGGCCCTCGATCTCAACGAGGCGCAACTCGGCGGCGTCCTGTTCGCCATCCCCGTGGGGCAGATGTCGGCGATGGCCCTGTCCGGCTATCTGGTCAGCCGCTTCGGAAGCCATAGGATGCTGCTCCTCGCGGCCCTGCTCTATTCGGGGACCCTCATGGCCCTCGGCTTCATCAGCGAAACGTGGCATCTTTTCGCCATGCTGGTATTCTTCGGCGTCGCGGCCAACCTGCACAACATCTCGGTGAACACACAGGCCGTCGGCGTCGAACGCCTCTACCGCCGCAGCATCATGGCCGCCTTCCACGGCCTGTGGAGCCTCGCCGGGTTCGTCGGAGGGATCGTCGGCGCGCTGTTCGCGGCGTTCTCCGTCAGTACCCGCGTGCACTTCAGTTTCATCTTCGCCGTCTGCATGGGCATCGTGGCGATCATGTTCCGGTTAACCCTGCCGCGCGACAGGTCACGCGACACGGCGCCCGGACACAAACGCCCCAAGGGGAAAATCGATCCCTATGTCGTCCTGCTCGGGCTGATCGCTTTCGGCTGCATGGCGAGCGAAGGGACCATGTACGACTGGAGCGCCGTATACTACGAAGCGATCATCAAGCCGTCGCCGGAACTAATCCGCCTCGGCTATATCGCATACATGTGCACGATGGTCTGCGGCAGGTTCATGGCGGACGGGCTTGTAACCCGGTTCGGGGTCATCCGTATCCTGCAAGCCAGCGGCGCGCTCATCGCCGCCGGGCTGCTGATCTCCGTTCTCCTGCCCCATGTGGCCACGGCGACGTTCGGCCTCGCGCTGGTGGGCTTCGGCACGGCTTCGGTGGTGCCGGTCTGCTACAGCATGGCCGGGAAATCCCAGATCATGCATCCGAGCGTGGCGCTGGCCGTGGTTTCAACCATCGGGTTCCTCGGCTTCCTGCTCTGCCCGCCGGTCATCGGTTTCATCGCCCACGCGTCGAGCCTCCGCCATTCCTTTGCCCTCATTGCCGTGTTCGGGCTCATGACCGCTGTGCTGGCGCGGCTCCTGCGGCGGAACTGAACCGTCCCGCTTTCCCCGTAAAGGGAAACGCCCCGTTGGAACGACGGTGTTGTTCCCTCTTCCAAACGGCGGCCTTCCCAACAAAAGAGCCTTTTTCCCATCCTCTTGAGGAAAGGGCTCTTTTTGCGGACAGTGCCCTGAAAAGGGTTACGGGTTGCCGGAAAGCCTTCATTATGGCAGAACGCTTCTAACACCGTGGGGTGTTCCCGCAGGAACGCCTGACTTGCCGGCCTTGCCCCGGAACAGGGCCTGCCGCGTAAGGGCAAAGGGGTTCCGCCGGACCCGTCCCGCCGTCCCCCCTTCTTTCGATCCTTTAAGAAGCGGCCGCATGGCCGCCGACAACAGGACAGACGATGGAACTCACCTCCGAATCTGTACTGGCCCTCGCCCCGGACGCCTCCTCCGTCAAGGCGGCGCAAGCTCTGCTCAAACCCGGCCAGTGGCCGACGCTCGGCTTCAACGAAAACGCCGTATGGGGCGAATGCAAAGGCAGCGGCTCCAAACCCTACCAAGTCGAAGCCGACCTGTCCGGGCCGGTCTTCAAGTGCACCTGCCCGAGCCGAAAATTTCCCTGCAAGCATTCCCTGGCCCTGCTCCTGCTCCGCGTCCAGCAAGAGGCCGCCTTTACGCAGGGCGAAGCGCCCGATTGGGTAAAGGAATGGCTTGACGCACGCGAAAAACGCGCCGCGCGTCAGGAGCAAAAGCAGGAAAACAAGGGC
>OGXY01000658.1_pt1 | contig 29940 bp, 31 predicted proteins | sample 1576411 | NCBI WGS metagenome assembly OGXY01 (sample SAMEA3541498, study PRJEB24748) | human gut metagenome | biome: human gut; feature: human-associated habitat; material: faeces | place: China | collected 2012 | reverse complement strand
TAAATTGACCTCCTGACACCTCTGTCAATTGGTCCAACTTTTTGTCCGCGTCCCCGTTTCAAACAAATAAGAGTTGCGCTCTTTCTTTTATTCCTCAGGAAGCTGTCTCCTTCGGGGGGAAGTGGCCATTATACAAATGATTGCACGTGAAATCACAGAAATGATTGTAGAATTTTCATAATGGTCGAAAGGGGTTCACTGCTTATTTTCTCTAGCATAGCGAGGTCGTATGGTTTTAAAACCATACAGCCGCCTTACAGGCTAGGAAATGCAACTCATCCGTCAGCTCCGCTGCCACCTTCCCTTCCAGGGCAAGGTCAAAACCGGCCCCCTATTTCTTCAGCGCATCTTTGAAGTCGTCGACTTGTTCTTTGATTTCTTTCATGTTTTGCTGGATGCCCCTGAAGGTTTTGACGGCTTCCTGCTCTCCTACGGCGTCGGTGATGCGCATGGCTTCTCCGGTGTCGGGGGCGACGAGGCGGATTTCGCCCAGGTGGAGGCGGCCTTTGACGATGCTGAAGGCGTCGGTTTCTGCGATGCCCAGTTTCGTGTACAGTTTGACGTCATAGAAGGCAAGGGTGTGGCCCTTGTTATCGAAGCGGCCTGTGATCTTTTCGAAGGGAGCGAGCATGTAGAAGCCGCTTCCGGACTGGAAGGTGCCGAAGGAGTCGAGGTCTGCCGGGTTGCCGTCGCAGTGCATTTCACCGACGAGGTCGACGAGGCAGTAGAATTTATCACTCTTCAGCGGGTACCTGGTGTCCATGTCCCAGGCATTGATGTAGATATTGTAGGCACGGGAATCGATGTCGTAGTCGCCGCGGGCGAGGAGTCTTCCTCCGTAGACGCCTGCTTTGACGTTGGAGAAGGTCAGAAGTCCGCCTTCGTAGTGGATGTCGCCGTGCACGTCATGGAAGCGCAGCGCAGGGATGCGGAGGCGTTTCATTTCCAGTGTCCCGTCTGCTATTGGCCCTGCAAAGGGTCCGTCGGCATGGGCTTTCAGAGTCAGGCGGTCGCGGATGCTTGTCCCAAGGCCCAGGGAGGAAGGATCGATGCCGTCGAATTCTGCATCGAAGTGGCATTCCTGATCGGGTTTCGAAAAGTCCACGGTTCCGTAGAGTTTTACGCCGTCGCCGACAGCCGTGCCTCCGAAGGGTCCGGTCGTCAGGGAAATGTATGTCATGCCCTTCGTGTCGAAGTCCATTTCCATATTCACGTGATTGAAAATATGATGGCGTTCCAGGTAGAAGGTCTGAATCTTTGCATTGTTCAGGACGAAATTCATTTTGAGGCGCTTGCCGTTCCTGTTGAAGTTCGCCTTGCCGTCTTCGGAATTATCTTCGATTTCCTTTGGATTGACGAAGTCGCCCTGCATATTCTCATCGTAGCGGACGGCGAAGACCGGATCGTTCAGCGTGATGCCTTCCAGCGTGGTCGATTTCATTCTCCGGGTCACGATGTCCCATGGATTGACCTTCAGCGTCCCTGTCGGCACACGGAGGATCGGATTTCCCTGCGGATCATCCCAGGCAAGGTTCGTGAACGTCACGCCGCCATGGATATTCGCTGTGATTTCCTCGACCGTGATCGTCCCGCGCAGCATTTTCTGCTTCGATACGGCATAATTGAAGATTCCGGCCGCGCCGAGGCTCGCCATTTTGAAGAGGAGCAGCACGACGAGGAAGAGTGAAACGAGCACACTGAAAAGAACGGCGGCGTACATCGCCCATTTCCGTTCTTTCCGGTACTGCTTCAATTTCCTGAACATAGGCTCCCCTCCTTTGCTTCATCATAGCACAATCCGCCCCGCCTGATAAGGATTGCCTTGACGCGCCCCGCCCTGTCCGACTACAATGAGGGTACATTCCTGCCAAAGGAGGCCCGCTATGAATATCCATGACGAAACACTGAAAATGAAACTCGCATCGCCCCTTCTCTCCGCTTCATCTCTTGAAACGAGAAACAAGGCGCTCGCCCTCATCCGCGAATCTTTGAATGCGCATAAAGAAGAAATCTTCGAAGCCAATAGAAAAGACCTGGCCCTTGCCGAGGAAACAGGCGTCCCGGCTCCGGTCAAGAAACGCCTCAAATTCGACGAAGCGAAGCTTTCTGACGTCACCGAAGAACTCACAGGCCTCATGGCGCTTCCGGATCCGCTCCGCAATATCACCCTTGCCCGCGAACTCGACCAGGGCCTCACGCTCTACCGCGTCACCTGCCCGATCGGCGTCATCGGCGTCATCTTCGAAGCACGCCCCGATGCCCTCGTCCAGATTTCCTCCCTGTGCCTGAAGAGCGGCAACTGCGCCATCCTGAAAGGCGGCAAGGAAACGACGTGGACGAACCGCGTTCTTTTCTCCCTCATCCATCAGGCAGCCATCGACGCAGGCCTTCCGGAAAACTGCCTCCTCCAGGCAGAGCAGCACAATGAAATCGACGAACTCCTCGAATGCCACGACACCGTCGACCTCCTGATTCCAAGAGGCTCGAACGCATTCGTCCAGTACATCATGAACCATACGAACATCCCCGTCCTCGGCCATGCCGACGGCGTCTGCCACATCTACGTCGATAAGGAATATGACAAGGAAACTGCGATTCCCCTCATCGTCGATGCCAAGACACAGTACCCGGCAGCCTGCAACGCCGTCGAGACCGTCCTGATCCACAGGGACGTCGCCAAAGATTTCCTTCCGGGCCTTGCCAAAGCGCTGAGGGACGCCGGCGTGAAACTGAGGGGCACAGAAGAAGTCAACGAAATCACTCCCGTGGAGATCATCCCTGAAAGCGAATCCTTCCATCATGAATACGTCGACCTCATCATCGCCCTGAAGATCGTAGGCGGTGTCGATGAAGCCATCAATCACATCAATACCTACGGCTCCCACCACACCGACTGCATCCTCACCCAGAACGCAGAAACAGCCGAGAAATTCATGACCCTGGTCGACAGCGCCAACGTCTACCAGAACGCAAGCACCCGCTTCGCCGACGGCTTCCGCTACGGCTTCGGCGCCGAAGTAGGCATCGCCACCTCCAAAATCCACGCCAGAGGCCCCGTAGGCCTCGAAGGCCTCCTCTCCTACAAGTACAAACTCTTCGGCCACGGAGACATCGTAGGCGACTACGCCAGCGGAAAGAAACACTTCATCCATAAGGATTTATAATTAAGCGAATAAAGAAACGCCTTGAAAATGATCAGTCATTTTCAAGGCGTTTTTGTGTTGGATGGAGAGAAATTTGCTGATTTCTCTCTAGCGAGGGCGAAATACTCGGAAAAATCAAGACTCAGTACATCGCAGTTACATAGCCGTTCGCGACGATACGGAAGGTTTTGACCTGCCCCAGCGGGGAAGAATGCCTTTGACCTTGCCCTGGAAGGGAAGGTGCCCGACCTTAAATTCTGATGTCGGGCGGATGAGTTGCATTTCCCCGAGCGCCAGCTCGGTTGTCCGGTTTTCCTCATTTCCCATTTCCCTATCTCCTTTTGCACCATTTTCCCAAAGCAGTTATAATAGTTCTATATACGTGTATTCATCAAGGAGGTATTTTATGAAAAAGATTCTGGCTGCGGCTATGCTGGCTTTGGCGATTCCTTGTGTGGCTATGGCGGCTAAGCCTGTCAATTCACAGAAGCTTCTGGATGATCCGGGACGGTTTGCTGTGGTGTATGTCAGTGATGATGAAAGAGTGTATGCGGATATGGATACGGTGGAGAGGGATCCGGTTTCTGCCGGGGATCTGCCGATTATCCGCGGCAAGCTTTATGCTGAGGTATATAAGGATCCTTTGTCTTATCCGGATTATGGCAATTACCAGATGGTGGACAAGATTCTGCAGTATGATACGGCTGTCGGGGCTGATCAGTTTGGACCTTCTACGATCCGTTACCGTATCCTGAACAAGCTGGAAAATGTCTATGACTCGGATGGCAATCCTTCGACGTACATGGGCAAGCAGGAGGATCCGGCTGATGAGGCTGAGGAGATTTATATGAGCCTGTACCGCCTGACCCGCGGAAGCAATTTGTAATTTCCTGCCCTTGCTCCTGATTTACAAGAATGGACAAAAAGGCTATAATATAAGGACAAGTTAACAGAAATTTAGCAAAGAGGCTGCTCTTCCATGCAGTCTCTTTTTGCTCTTTCAGGCGGAGATGTCCGCCGGTCCTTCCCTGGCTCTGTTGGGACGGGCCGTTTCAGAGCCGGAGGAACATATGCGCTTTTATATTGCTGGCGGTGTCGGCGATCAGGGCCGGAACTGCTTCTATGTCCAGGGGGAGCGGCATGCTTTCCTGGTGGACGCGGGAACTTCTACGGATGGCATGGACCGGGTGCCGGATTTGACGCTGGAGCAGATCCGCAGCGCGGATTATCTTTTCGTGACGCATTCTCACAGGGATCATACGGGTGCGATTCATTTCCTGGAGGAAAATGGATTCACGGGACAGGTGCTGATGTCGAATCAGACGTACCGTCAGATCCATCACAAGCCTTTGAATACGATGATTCTGGATTCGACGGCTCCAGAGCTGGAGCTTTCGACGGATTTCCGTGTGATCTGGGGCAGGACGGGGCACTGCGCGGGCGCGGTGTGGTTCCTGATCGAGATCGAGGGGAAGAAGCTTTTCTTCTCGGGAGATTACCGCGAGGGGGATCCTTTTTACCGCTGTGATGAGGTCCGCGGGATGAAGGCGGATCTGGCTGTGGTCGATGCTGCGTACAGCCGCGAGGACCGCGGAAGTGAAATGCGCGAAGAAGTGATGAAGACGGTAGAGGAAATGGTGAAGGACAATCATCCTCTGCTGCTGCCGGTGCCGCATTATGGCAGGGGGCTTTCGATTGCTGTCCTCATCCACCAGAGGCTGGGTGATGCGCATCCGGTCTACATGTCTCCAAAGCTTTACGATGAATGGCTGAACCTCGCACACAGGAAATATTTCGCAAGGGATGCTGTCCTGGATATGCCGTATTCCGTTTTCAAGGCATGGGATGAGGAGCATGTGGAAGAAGGCGGCATTTACCTTCTGACTGATGCGCAGCTGGCCAAGTCCTACAGCAGGCATCTGGCTGATGAGAATCCGGATATGGGCATCCTTCTCACGGGTTCCGTCCACGGCTACGGAAGGGCAGGCGAGTACCTCTCTGAAGGCCGCGCGAAATTCACTCTCTGGCCGAACCACCTGACGAGAAGGGAAATGCAGGATTTCAATGAAAGCAACTATTTCTCCATCGTCGTGCCTTTCCACAATCCGAAAGAAGAAGCGGACGCGGACACATTCATTTTTTGAGCCTTTTTCTAAGAAACTGTTTAAAAACTCTATTAACGATGAAATCCGATTCATGGTATAATAAATTGAAAGAGGAAAGCCCAAGGGCATTCCGCATCCATTTCTGAAGAGAAAGGCGGAGATTTTATGTTAAAGTACAAGAAAATCCTGGTGCCGTATGACGGCTCCGACCATGCGAAGAAAGCCGTGCAGCAAGCATCGGACCTCGCGGCCGCCGGTGATGGTACGAAAATATACATCGCTTCGGTTTGCAATATGGTTTCTGCCATGAGCAATTTTGATCAGGTATCCATCGCAGAAGGCTGCCTCACGACAAAGCTCCTGGAAGACAGAGAAAGCCAGTGTCAGAAGGATATTGCGGAAGCCAAGTCCATGATTCCGAAGGATATCCCGGTCGAAGAACTCTATGAAGTCGGGTCCCCGGGACCTGTTCTCCTGAACATGGCCGAAGACAACGGCATCGACCTCGTCGTCATGGGAAGCCGCGGCCTCGGACCGCTGAAAGGCATCTTCATGGGATCGGTATCCAGCTACATGGTCAGCCGCTCCAAATGCCCCGTACTTATTGTGAAATAAGCAAAAGGATGTACGCGAAAGCGTGCATCCTTTTTTAATGAGGGGATGGGGGGGCATTTAAAACCGGACAACCTCGCTTCGCTCGAGAAGGGCGCAATGAACCCCTTTCGGCGCATGCGCGCCACTTTCCCCTAACGGGGACAGCTTTCCTGTTTTGATTGTTTTCCGTTTGCGAAGCAAGGAAGTGGTGTTGATCTTCCCAGACGGGGAAGGGGAACCTATATAAGTTCAAGACAAATTTGATTTGAGCTCTTTCTTTTCACATCGCAAGCTGCCCCCAACGGAGGGAAGTGCCCGAAGGGCGAAAGGGGTGCAGTTTCTAAAAAGGGGCGGATAGGGTTGATTTCTCCAAGGCTGTGCCCTGATTGTATGGTTTTCAAAAGGTGCAGTTTCTAAGAATAGGCTTGATTTCCCAGAGCTGTGCCTTGGTTATATATTTTCCTTCCTTTCGGTTTTCTGGTAATTCTTATTCGGAGGTTCTTATGGAAGAAGTGCGTGCGCCGACGGCGGAGGCGGCTCTGCGGCGGATCCTTACCACGGCGGTCCGCGAGCGCGTAAGTGATGTGCATATCGAGCCGCAGGAGTCTTTCATCCGCGTGCGTTTCAGGCGGGATGGGATTCTGTACGACCGCTTCACGATGATGCTTGCGATGAAGAAGCCGATATCCGTGCGCGCCAAGGTCGTCGGGAGCATGGACATCGCCGAGAGCCGGCTGCCGCAGGACGGGTCGTATTCGGAAACCGTGGACGGCGTTTCCTATGATTTCCGCATTTCCACGCTGCCCTCCCTCTACGGCGAGACGATCGTCATCCGCATTCTCTCCGGGAAGGTAGATTTCATAGAGAATAACCATCTCGGGATGATGGATGTCCAGGAAAAGCTTTTCATGAAGTGCCTTAGAAGGAAATCAGGGATGATTCTCACGACCGGGCCGACCGGTTCGGGAAAGACGTCGACGCTCTATGCGGCGCTCCGGCTCCTGAATGACCCTTCGGTGAATATCATCTCGATCGAGGATCCCGTGGAGTACCGGATCGAGGGCGTGACGCAGATGCAGGTGAATAAAAAAGTAGGGCTCACCTTCGAAAAAGGCCTCCGCTCGATCGTCCGCCAGGATCCGGATATTCTGATGGTCGGGGAAATCCGCGACAGGGAGACGGCGGAAATCGCCGTACATGCCGCGCTGACGGGACACCTCGTCCTGTCGACGCTTCACACGGTGAATGCAGCGTCCGCGCCGCTCCGTTTGATGGACATGGGTATCGCTCCCTACCTTCTGGCGGATTCGCTCTCCCTGATTATTTCCCAGCGCATCCCCGGGCGCCTCTGCCCGCATTGCAAAAGGAAAGTCACGCTGACGGAGGAAAAATTCGCCGACCTTTCCCTCCCGCAGGAATTTCTGGGAGAGACGGTCATGGATGCAGAAGGCTGCGAGGAATGCCATGGGAGCGGCATCGCAGGGCGAATCGGCGCCTTTGAAATGATTGAAATCGGACGGGAAGAGCGGCAGATCATCCGCGGGGGCTTCTCGGCCGACAAACTGCAGGAAAGAATGAGAGCGCAGGGCCAGCCCGATATGGGCGCGGCGGCGCTTCGCGAGCTCCGGAAAGGCTGGATTTCAGCAAGATCAGCCTCCCAGGTCATCGCGGGAGAGGACTGAGCAAATTGGATATAGAAAAACTCATGCAGACGTATCCGAATCTGACGGATGTGCACGCCACGCAGGATGAACCGCTGATGATCCGCGCAGGCGGCGCGCTGAAAAAGCTTCGCGAGACGGCTGGAGAAGATTTCTTCACGGCGCTTTTCACGTCCTACGTCAATGAAGACAGAATGACTGCATACAAAAAAGAAGGCGCGCTCGATACTGCCTTTTCCCTGGGAAATACCCGCTTCCGCCTCCATATTTACAAGAGCGGAGGGAAACCGGCCGCCGCGATCCGCGTCTTGCCCGAGCTCTCCGCACTCCCTGCCGACCCCGACAAGGCTTTCTTGGACAAACTCTCTGCCCTTGAGCACGGCCTTGTCCTCATCACAGGCCCCTCGGGAAGCGGCAAGAGCACGACGCTCGCGCACATTCTCCTGACAGCCGTGGCCAAGCGCCCCTGCCATATCGTCACCCTCGAAGACCCCGTCGAATACGTCATTTCCTCTGACAAAGCCCTCGTCCACCAGAGGGAAATCGGAGAAGACACGCCGAGCTTTGCCGAAGGCGTCATCGAGTCCCTAAGGGAGGACCCCGACATCATCGCTGTGGGAGAAATGCGCGACGCCGCCACCATCGAAGCTGCCCTGACCGCGGCCGAGACAGGCCACCTCGTCTTTGCCACCCTCCACACCACACGTGCCAAAGACGCATGCACGCGCATCATCCACGCATTTCCTTCCACGAGGGAAAACGAAATCCGGAGCATCCTTTCCTCCTGCCTGCAGCACGTCCTCACGCAGCGCCTCTGCCGGCCGGGCAAGGAAACCTTCCTCATGCGCGAAATCCTGACGAACGTCCCCGCCGTTTCCCACCTCATCCGGGAAGGCAAGGACGAGCAGATCCCGTCGTACATGGAAATGGGCCTCCAGAACATGCGCACCCTGAAGCAGGCAGCGTACGGCCTGAAGAATATCTCCGAAAAAGACAGAGAAAAACTCCTGAAAACCCTCGAATGATTCCCGGCGTAAAGCCGACACAAGATACATATGGAAACATACCTCTACAAAGTCTTCAATACCGAAGGAGCTATGGAAGAAGGCACCATCAGTGCCAGCTCTGGCGGGGATGCCGCGAATGCACTCCGCCTTCGCGGCTTTTCTATTATCTCCCTGACAAAAGAGGCATCGGAAAAGAAAGAAAGACGCAGCTTCCTGAAAAGGAAACCATTCTCCGGAGACGAGACACTCTCCGTCCTTGCCAGCGAATGGAGCGCCCTCCTCAAAGCAGGCCTCACCATCACGGCTACCCTGGCCCTCCTTGAAGAACAGGCGAAAAAACACGAGAAACCTATCCTCTCACGCGCCCGCGAGACTGTCATGGAAGGAAGGACCCTCTGGGAAACGCTCGATGAATCAGGCGCCTTTCCCCGCTTCTTCACCGCCTTGATTCAGGTCGGAGAAATGACAGGCACGCTCCCCGAAGAACTCGACCGCATCGCCGAGCACTACCGGAAGAAAGCAGAATTCAAAAGAAAAGCGGTAAGCGCCCTTGCCTATCCCTGCTTTGTCCTCCTCTTCGCACTGACCGTCCTTCTCACCATCCTGACATTCATCCTCCCCACCTTCGAGACACTCTTCGCCTCCCTGCAGATCACCCTTCCTGCCGGCGCGAGGATTGCTCTGGCCGCCGGGAAATTTCTTCAGGAAACAGGACGCTTCCTCTTCCTTCTGCCGCTTCTCTCGGCCCTCGGTCTTGGTATTTCCTTGAAGACAGAAAAAGGAAGAGAGAAAATAGACGAAATCCTCTACCGCTCCCGCTTCTGCAAACGCCTCCTCCTCATCCGCTTCGCAGCTACACTCTCTGCTTTCCTTGAAAGCGGAAGGACCCTGGGCGACGCCCTTGAAGACTGCAAGGATACCATAGGAAACCGCGAAGCAGAAAGAGCCCTCGAAGCCGTCAAGGAAGAAGTCACCAAAGGAAACGACTTCGCCGAAAGCCTCAAGAAAAGCGGCTTCTCCCTGCCCATCTTCTACCAGCTTACAAGGATCGGCATGGAAAGCGGCGAACTCCCGGACTTCCTCATGAAAGCCGCCGGCCTCATGGAAAGAGAGGCAGAAAGAAAAGCCAGCCGCTTCCGCGCCATCTTAGAACCCGCCATGCTCCTATTAGTAGGCGGCATGACCGCCATCGTCGTATTCTCCGTCATCCTCCCCGTCTTCCACATGGCGGCGAGAGTGTGAAGGGAAAAAAGATAAAACCATAAAACAAGAAAAAACAGAACGCAAGGAAAAAAAACATAAAAATCGCAAAAAAGCTCCCTATGAAGAGAGCTTTTTTGCGTGGGAAAATCAAAACCTTCACAACCGGACTTCGTCTGTTGGTAATCAACCCCTTTCGGCGCATGCGCGCCACTTTCCCCTGACGGGGACAGCTATAGTCTCGCTCCGCTCGCCATTCCTGAGCGTTGATTTTTCAAATCGAAGCGAACTTGTAATCAAATTTCCCTTATTATTTCATTCCTCTATTTCTATTCTTTCCCCATTTTCTATATAATTAAGGAATGTTAAGCAAAGTCTTTTTAAAAAATCGAGCGCAGGAGGTGCGTTAGTATAAAAGCTGTTATTTTTGATATGGACGGGACTCTTTTTGATACGGAGTTTATTTTCCAGAGGATCTGGAATGAGATCGCGGGCGAGATGGGCCTGGTGCTTCCGGATTCTTTCAAATATGAAATCTGCGGGACGAATGGTGCCGTGATGAATGGCGTCATTGAAAAGTACTACCATGTATCTGACGGACAAGTGATCCAGAACGAATGCCGCCGCCGTGTGGATAAGATTTTTGCCCGGTATGTGCCGGAGAAGCCGGGCTGCAGGGAAATCCTTCATTTCTTCCGCGAGCATGGGTATAAAATTGCCATGGGAAGCAGCAGCCGCATTACAAGGATCGAAGGAAATCTGCACCAGACGGGGCTTCGTGATGCCTTCGATGCCATTGCAGGGGGCGATGAAGTCGAGCATGGCAAGCCCGAGCCAGATGTATTTCTTCTGGCGGCCAGCCGCCTTGGTGTCGATCCCAGAGACTGCTACGTCTTCGAGGACAGCCCCAATGGCGTTCGCGCCGGCGTCAAAGCGGGCATGAGAACGATCATGGTTCCTGACCTCATGCCCGTCACTGATGACCTCATCCCCATCGCCTACGGGATTTTCAAGAACCTCTCCGAAGCACAGGAATTTCTGGAGAAGGAAATATAAGGAAAATCAGGACTCAGAAATGACGAGCATCGCGAGTTCCGCATTGGCAAGAACGGCTGCATTACTGCGATGTGCTGAGTCCTGATTTCCTCTCTTATTCCCTATTTCCTTTATATAATAGAAATATATATAGAATAATATATTTCTCCCAATTCCAAAAAAATCACTTCTGTATTATACTTAAGAATGGAAAAGTTTACGAAAGACCGCGGAAGGCGGAATATATGGGAAAGGAGGCGCTGCGATGGCTTTATCGATCAGGGACATTTTGATACTCGACTACTTCGACGGCAAGCCGGTGCATCATAAGATACCGCCGTACAAGCTGAAGATTTACGGCCAGGACGCCAATGACCGGATCGGGCTTTTGTATGAGAATGGCTGGATCCGCTACAGCCGGCCGCAGGAGACGGTCAGCATGCTGCCGGACAAAGCACTCTCGGATTTCCTGAAGCGTTACGGTCTCTCCGGCGAAGGCTCGCATGCCGAGCTCACCGGGCGCGTCATTTCCCAGATTCCCGAGTCCGACTATGCCCACGGCGTGCCGAAGATTTACGTCCTCACCAAGGAAGGCAAGGCGGAAATCGGGCATCACATGGCCTACGTCCTGAACGTCCGTGAGAATTACGGCCTGACCGAAGGGGAAATCGGCGAATCGCAGAATACCCTCGCCCAGCGCGGTGAACCATGTACCGCCCGGGACATCCTTTACCGCGCCTTCCAGCAGAAAATTTCCCTCTACATCATGGCCGGCGAATGGTCGAAGCTCCGCAACATGTACTACACTGTCGCGAATTTCTACCTGCGTATCAAAGACAACGAAGAAGCCCTGCCGTACCTGTACCTTGTCTTCTTCATGGACATGTCCGGCATGGGAAACAAAAACAACCTCGTCCCGTACGAGAACCTTTTCCCCACGCAGAAGGGCATGATCCTCCTGATGGATGAAATCCGGAAAGATCTCCACTACTCCATGGACGAAGTGAAGACATCCTTCCTTTCCTCCATCGCCCGCATGGCGCCGAGACTGCCATTCTCGTATTTCTCGCCGCAGGTCATGGCCTCCATGCTCCTCGAACGCCTCCGCGGCATCGACTTCAATGGAGCCAGGTACATCGTTCAGAGAAATACCCCGGATCCCTCCGCCAAGTCGTACCACTACGTACCGTACGGAAGAAGCGAAGCCAGGCCCAGATCCTACCACCCGCCCGTCGTGAAACCAAACTTCATGGCCCCGCCGGTCTTAAGGATGCCCACCTTCACCGCGCCCCCGCCCTTCAAGCCGGGCCAGTCCGCCCCGCCGCCAAGCCGCGAGCCCGTGCCAGAGAAAAAAGAAGAGCCTGTTTTAAGAAGAAAAACCGAAAAGAAAAAGGACATCTTCTCCAAGCTGAAAGATCTGTTTTAGTCGTACTTGAAAAAGACACCATCATTTTGTAAAATAATACTAATGCGTTTGTAGCTCAGCTGGATAGAGCAGCGGTTTCCTAAACCGTGTGTCGGGGGTTCAAATCCCCCCAAGCGCACCAATGGAAATCAGAGCGTTCCCGAAAGGGGGCGCTTTTTTTGCGTGGAGAAATGGGAACTCACTTCGCTCGCCAGTCCTGAGCGGGGATTTTTATTTCTACGAGCGCAGCGAGGTCGTAAGGTTTTCCACGAGCAACGCGAGGTTTAAGGGTGTTTGACCTTGCCTCGTAGAGGAAGGTGTCGCTGAAGGCGACGAATGAAGTTCATTTCCTGGGCTGCAAGCCGGTTGTATGGTTTTTAAATGTGCAGTTTCTAAAAAGGCCGGGCGGATAGGTTTGATCATTCATTGAGTTTTAAAATCTAAAAAGGTTCTGCGAGCGGAGTGAGGTTGTTTGGTTTTTCTTTTCCCCTTGCGAAGCAAATAAGTGGTGTTGACCTTCCCAGACGGGGAAGGGAGTATGGTAGGGGAAGGGGTACGAAAGGTCCAAAACAAATAAGATTGGAAATCCTTTCTTTATTCCTTGTGAAGCTGCCACCTTCGGGGGAAGTGGACTGTATACCAGTTGAATCTTCTGTAATATCGGTAATGACTCAATTGTTCTGTACAGGCCGAAAGGGGTGCAGTTAATAAGTAAAGCATATTCCTTTTGTGGCGGTTAGGGTTGATTTCTCTCAACCTCCAGGCTGGTCGTCCGGTTTTTTCTTTTCCCCGCTCTGCGGTTGTCTGGTTTTTCATTTCTTTCCCAGTTTTCCTCCCTGCTTTTCTCCCTACACGGTCTTTTTCCTCTCTCCCCATCCTCTTTTATTTTTATAATCGCTATTCTTCCTTGTATCTTCCTTGCTGTTCTTTCAAAAAAGTCCGCTGCTTTTAGAAATTTCCCTCACATTTCCTTTCAAAAGTATACTTTCGGATAGTTTCATTCCATTTTGCGATAGGTTAGAGTAAATGCAGGGAAAAAGCTTTGGCCCTGGCAATGGCGCCGGGGAAGCTCTATTGATTTAGAAAGAGGGAATCGAAATGAACAAAAAAGCAGAAAGCTTCCAGGAATACTTGGATAAGAGAAAACTCAAAGACTTCGCCGTCGAAGAAATTGCCAAAGATCCATTGGAAACCGCCGTATTCCGCTCGCACATGCAGCTTGAAAACGCAAGACTGCCAATCATCGTCATCCTTGACAAGAGCATATACGGCATCGTCCGTCTCCTTGTCGCTCAGAGCGCCAAGAAGGAGAACAACGAAAAAGCACTCGAAGAGCTCATGAACAAGTTCAATAAACAGTATAAAGCATTCAAATACTACCTCGACGACGAAGGAAACCTCGTCCTCGATCTCAGCATCCTCTGCCCGGAAGAAAAAGTAAGCGGCCCGATGATTTATGCCCTCTTCCAGAGCGTCGAAGAACACCTCAAGACCGCCTATCCGCAGTGGATGAAAATCATCTGGAAGTAATTCATACCGGGGATAGTACAAAAGAAGGGCGGGGAGGGCCCGGACTTTTGTGGAAATGGGAGGAACCATGTTAGGGATTGCGGCAGGAATTCTCGTAGGTGCCGTTTCAGGCGTTGCCTTCTACTGCCTTCTGTGCAGGAACGCAGAGTATATCGACGCATTCGACGAAGACCTCGTCAGAGAAAGATTTATGGAAGATATGAATAACAAAACAAGAATGGAATGATTCCGGGGAAGGAAGAATTCCTGAAGAAACAGCGTTTCCGGGAAGAAACACTATTTCAAAAAAGCAGGCAGCGGGAACTGCCTGCTTTTCACATGGGAAAAATTAAGAGTATACATAAAACAACTCGCCCGCTCGATATTCCAGAGTCCGGACTCTTGAGTGGAATCAGAGCAGCCCACCAATACTCGCCTTCCCAAATGGGGAAGGGAGTATGGTAGGGGATGGGGTACGAAAGGTCAAAAACAAATCAGATTTGAAACTTTTTCTTTATTCCGCTTGAGACCTGCCTCAGCGAGGAAGGATGTCACGGAGTGACAGAAAGGAGTGCAGTTCCTCGGACGAAGTCCGATTGTATGGTTTTGATTTTCTTCAAGGCGAAGCCTTGGTTTAAGGGCGTCAGAGCTCGCCCCGTAGGGGGAGCTGGCGCGCATGCGCCTGAAACATCATCTCCACGAGCAACGCGAGGTTTTACGGTTTTCTTAACCTGCCGCTCTCCGCCCATACGCTTTTATCTCATCCTCCACCTATCTCTTTTCCTCATGCTTATTGAGAAAAAGTAATGACTTATAGTTGTGAGTGAATTGTAATTTTAATAATTCTAAATATTTTGTTTCGCCATGCCTATAAATTTCTATCCGATAATATCGAGTAAAATCCAGTATAAAGAAATCTTTCGAATATGCCCATTTGTATTTATAAATCAAATGTTGACAGATTATAAATTCTCAATATATAATTAAGACATGAATGAATTAGAAATCTTCAAGGCTCTATCGAACCCTATACGGCTAAACATCATAAAGTGGCTGAAGGAACCGCAGAATAACTTTCCACCCCAGGGACTCCATGTGCCGGAGGGAGACCGTTTTGACAGAAGTGTCTGTGTTGGATCGATCTGCGAAAAGACTCAGATTTCCCAGTCGACCATCTCGCATTATCTTGATATGATGCAGAGAGCAGGTCTTTTGGAATCGCGCCGTTTCAGCAAGTGGACATACTACCGCCGCAACGAAAGGAACATCAGCCGATTGTCAGAGTTCATCCGTAACTCGTTATAACCGGTCATTATAAGGTATAATAAAGACGGCAGGGAATCCTGCCGTCTATTTTTGGGTTTATGTATCTAATAAACGAGATACATTTTGGAATATTTCATGTAAATTCTCATTTTGAATGCAAAAGCCGGAAAGGACTGTTCACATGATTGAAAAACCATTTATCCTCGCAGGAAAGAAACTCTCCACACGTCTCGTGTTCCCGCCGCTCGCGACCGAAAGCTCAGACGGCGGCAAGCCGAACGAAAAAATCACGCAGCACTACTGCGCCATCGCAGCAAACCCGAACGTCGGCATGATCATCACTGAGCACAGCTACGTCGATCCACAGGGCAAAGCAGACCCGCACCAGATTTCCTTTGCCGACGACTCCGTCATCGACGCACAGAAAGCCATGGTGAAATCCATCCGCAACGTGCGCCCCGACATCTGCCTCCTCGCGCAGATCAATCACGCAGGCGCCAATACACGCAAACTCTACACAGGCATGGATCTCGTCTCCGCCTCTGACATCAAATGGACCAGAGACCAGGCAAGAGCCCTCACCGTCGATGAAATCCACGACCTGGAACAGAAATACATCGCAGCAGCCCTCCGCGTCCAGGAAGCCGACTATGACGGCGTAGAAATCCACTGCGCACACGCTTACCTCCTGAACCAGTTCTACTCGCCGATCACCAACCACAGAGACGACGAATACGGACCGCAGACCATCACCAACCGCCTCCGCTTTACCCTCGAAATCATCCGAGGCATCAAAGCCAAAGCCAATAAGAACTTCATCGTCTCCGTACGCTTGGGAGGCTGCGACTACAAAGAAGGCGGCAGCACCATCGAAGACGCATGCGCAGCAGCCAAACTCCTCGAAAGAGAACACATCGACCTCCTGAACCTCTCCGGCGGCACCTGCCAGATCTTCAGACCGGGCCACGCAGAACCAGGCTTCTTCACCGACATGTCCGAAGCCGTCAAGAAATGCGTATTCACCCCGATCCTCGTAGCAGGCGGCATCACAACAAAGAAAGAAGCCGACCTCTTCCTCCGTGAAGGCAAAGCCGACCTCATCGGCGTAGCCAGAGCACTCAACGCAGACCCGAAATGGGAAATGTAAAATAAGGAAACTAAATAAGACATTCAAAAAGGACCCCGAAAGAGGTCCTTTTTAGTTACATCGTCTCTGCAACTACCCTGCAGGGCAGTCCGGTCATGCCTTGGTAACGCATAGGGTACGTATTCATTATTACATCTTTATTTAGCAGTTCCTTCAAATTACACATGTTTTCAATGACGAAGACACCATGATCAGCACAGTACTGATCCTTGACAGGATGCTCGCGGCCGCGCCTGATCCCCGCAAAATCCACGCCGATCAATGAAATATGAAGATCGACCAATTTCTCAATCAATTCATCAGACAGCTGCGGATGCTCCTTGAAATACCTTGCACTTCCGTAGCCTTCCTCCTCAATGAATCCTGAGTAAAACATGACAAATGAATCCGCGGGAACTTTCTCCAGATCCACATCAAAGACACCGATATCCCTGTCTTTGATCCCGCTGACATCAAATACGATTCCTCTTCTCTGGGTATACTCTAAAGGAAATTCCTTATTCATTACATCAAAATGAGTTCCCAAATGTCCAGATAAAGATTTCTTATCATGCCCCTGTGCATCCTGTACCATTTTAGGTGTGATTTCAAGCGTTACATCAATTTTCATTACGGTTTCCCCCTTTAGATCTTTGCTGGCTGCTAAATTTTACCAGCACCGATAAAAATCAAGATATGCCCTTAACCTTGCCATGGAAGATGTGAAATGAAAGCCATTTCTTTATTCTTTGTGTTGGATTAAAGTTCTAATATAAATATTATACAATAGCCTCGAGGTGCGAATTTGGAAAGGAGGTAAGATGCCTTTTGCAAACATATCAATCATTGAAAATGATGGCGGTACTATTTTCCAATAAATAGTATACCAATGATGAGAATCAAACGGCTCTATTTTGCATATATTGAACGGTATGTATGAGTTTAAGTGCTAAATAGCCTAATATACGATACTTAAATAGCAAATAGCCATAATTAGTATATAATTCAACTTAATTGTGTGCTAAAATGTGTGAAGAATACGTAAGACGTTTGTAAAGGTAATATATATTTGGAAGGAGATGCGTGGAATGAAGTGGAAGGCTATAGTTGCAGGTATGTTAGCAGGTGCAGCTCTGTTAATGGCAGGCTGCGGCGGCTCATCTTCTGGGGATGCAGCAAAATCGGCCAATGCGGCACAGAATTTCAAGGGTAAGAAACTGGTTATGTATGTTTCTTTCCATGAAGATACGGCAAAGGAACTGTCGGACGCATTCAAGAAGAAGACCGGTGCTGATGTAAGCTTTATCCGCCTGCCAACTGGTGAAGCATTAGCTCGTATTCAGGCTGAAAAGGATTCACCGAAAGCGGATGTATGGCTGGGCGGCACAGCAGATGCTCACGCAAAGGCAGCTTCTGACGGACTTCTGTCAGCTTATAAGTCACCGAATGCGAAGATGATTCTTCCGCAGTATCAGGATAAGGATGGATACTGGTATGGCACATACCTGGAAGCTCTGTCCGTCGGCTATAACGAAAAACGTTTCAAAGAAGAATTTGAACCAAAGGGCGTCAAGGCTCCTGAAACACTGGATGATCTTCTGAAACCGGAATTCAAGGGCGAAGTCATTATGCCAGATCCGAGAAAATCCGGAACAGGCAATACATTCATCAGCTCCGTTCTTCAGTCCATGGGCGAAGAAAAAGGCTGGACCTATTTGAAAGCACTGAAAGGCCAGGTAGCACAGTTCACTCCTTCCGGATTTACACCAGCGCAGAAGACAGGTGCCGGAGAATACCTGATCTGCGTCAACTTTGTTTCTGACCAGAATCTGGTCAGCGCAAAGGGACAGAAGATCCACAGCACGATTTACAATAATTCCGGCTGGACGGTCTGCCCTGTTGGCCTGATCAAAGGCGCTGCTGATGCTGATGTAGCTAAAGCATTTATCGACTTTGTACTGACGAAAGAAGCTGGCGAAATCATGGTAAAATCCACTCATGGTATCGCATGCAACCCTGATGTAGCTCCGCCAGAAGGTATGAAGCCTCTGAAAGAGCTCCCACTCTTCAAGGAATATGACCTGATCAAGGCCGGTGCAGATAAGCAGAAGAATTGCGACGAATTCTTCGCAAATTAAATTGGTTCAGATGATGCCTCTGCCTTTCTGGCGGAGGCATTATTGTTCTACAATAGATTTCTTAAATCATTGTAAGGAGTCACTATGAGCGAAAAAGATATAGGGCATGAACATACAGGAGGAATGGCGGAATTCAAGGCCCTCTTAAGGGAGCCGCCGCTCCTTATCAGCATATCCGTTGTATTTTTGCTGTTTGCTGTTTTTATCATTTATCCATTTGTGAAAATACTGCTGGTCCCGGACGGAAGTGACTGGATCCGTGCGCTGACGGAAGAAGAATTTGTCCTTGCCTTCGCGCATACGCTGTATTCTTCCTTCGTGGCAACATTCAGTGCCATCATCCTCGGGTTTCTCTTTGCATACGGCATCCATTATACGGATATGCCATGCAAGCGGTTCTTTCAGGTAGTGGCTCTCCTTCCTACGATGGCGCCGTCTGTCGTGACGGGCCTTGCCTTTATCATGCTTTTCGGCAGGCGCGGATTTATCACCTGGAACCTCCTTCATCTGAAGGTAGACCTGTACGGCCCATTCGGCCTGTGGGTGGCGCAGACTGTTGCATTCTTCCCTCTGGCCTATATCACGATTTCAGGGGTGCTTAAGAGCATCAGCCCGAATCTTGAACTGGCTGCACAGAACCTGGGGGCAAGAGGCTGGTATCTTTTCAGGACTGTCACATTGAGGCTGGCAACCCCGGGCATTGCCAGTGCATTTCTTCTGGTAGCCATCAACTCTCTGGCAGACTTCGGCAACCCGATGCTCGTCGGAGGAAATTATCAGGTACTGGCGACAGAAGCCTATACACAGGTCACAGGAGCCTGGGATCTTCCCATGGGCGCCACGCTTTCTGTTTTCCTTGTCATTCCGACACTGATCGTATTCTTCATCCAGAGGTACTATCTGGAAAAGAATTCTTACGTAACCGTTACGGGGAAACCTGTCGCAGGGCTGATCCGCGTCACCACGGGGCCGCTTGCAAAATGGCTTCTCTTTGCATTCTCCATGCTGCTCAGCCTCGGGATCTTAATGATCATCGGAGTCGTATTCCTCTTTGCCTTTACCGTTGCATTCGGGTATGACTACACGTTTACGCTCGAATATTTCAAGGAAGGCGTCATCCACTCCCATGTCATGATCAATTCCTGGGTGGCTTCCATATCGACAGCTGCCATCACGACAGTTCTGGGCATTGCGCTTGCCTTTCTTACCATCCGCAAGAAATTCCCCGGAAGAACGATCATGGATTTCCTTGCCATGCTTCCGGTATCCCTTCCAGGTACATTCATCGGCCTGGCATTGATCCTTGCCTTTAACGACGGACCGCTGGCCATGACGGGTACGCTCGGCATCATTATCCTCGGTATGGCCCTTCGACAGCTTCCTGTCGGATACAGGCAGGCGGTAGCAGGGCTGAAGCAGATCGAGGGCTCGCTGGAAGAAGCATCGACCAACCTGGGCGCGAACAGTTTCACCACATTCCGCAAAATCGTCCTTCCTATGCTGAAAAATTCCTTATCCGTCAGTTTCGTTTATGCTTTCATGCGATCCATGAATACGCTGTCAACTGTTATTTTCCTGGTTTCCCCGGAATGGAACCTGGCATCCATCAATATCATGAGTCTGGCAAATCAGGGATTCCTTCCTACAGCGAGCGCCACGGCAGTAGGGATTATGCTTGTCATTTATGCAACTTTTGGTATCGTGAAGCTCATCTTAAGAGATAAAATCAATATCTTTGATCTGTAAAGAAAGCGGGAATAAAGTATGGCAGACTATGTATTGCAGTTAAAGAATATCAATAAATATTTCGGGAAAAGCCATGTGATCAAGAATGTCAATCTGTCCTTTGAAAGAGGCCATTTCATTACCTTTCTGGGACCATCCGGCTGTGGCAAGACGACACTCCTCCGCATGATTGCAGGATTTTATGAACCCGATGAAGGGGAAATCCTCCTGAACGGAAAGAACGTCGAAAGGATTCCCCCTTATGGAAGAAATACATCCATGGTATTCCAGGAATATGCGCTCTTCCCTCATATGAACGTTTTTGACAACGTATCTTACGGGCTGAAAGTCAAAAAGGTTCCCAAAGATAAAATGACCAAGCGCGTGGAAGATGCACTGGAACTCATGCAGCTCAAAGGGATGAAAAAACGTTTCCCGAACCAGATGTCCGGCGGCCAGCAGCAGCGTGTCGCTGTCGCAAGAGCACTTGTCATGAAACCGGACGTCCTTCTTCTCGATGAACCGCTTTCCAATCTGGATGCGAAGCTCCGCGAAAGCGTCCGTGTCGAATTAAGAACCATCCAGCAGAAAATGGGACTCTCCGTTATTTACGTAACACATGACCAGTCAGAAGCCCTTTCCATGTCGGATGCCGTCGTCGTACTGAAAGACGGCGAAGTCCATCAGGTCGGCACGCCGCAGGAAATCTATTTCGAACCGAAGACACAGTTCGTCGCTGATTTCATCGGCACAACCAATCTCATTTCCGTAGAAGGAAAAGGGAATAACGACGTGGCTTATGGAAATACCGTATTCCATTCCACCAATCCCGTCACCCCGGGTGCCAGGTACGTCGCATCCGTCCGTCCGGAAAGCATAAAGATCTCCCTGGAAAAAGTGGAGGGGAAGGTCAATATCAAGACCTCTATCGTAAACCGCATGTTCCTGGGCGAAAAAGTGCGCTACTTCGTCAAGGATGAATTGGACAAGGAATGGATTGTAGACATGTTCGATCCAGGGAAAACGCTTCTCAGCGGTGACGCCTATGTCACGTTCAAAGCGGAAAAAGCATGGGTGATTGAAGACAAATAAGCTTCAACAGACCTTGGGAAAGGAGCTGCCTGGATGTTAGAAGAACTGAAAGAAGAAGTGCTGGAGGCAAATCTGGAACTTCCCCGTCATCATGTCGTGCTTTATACATGGGGGAACGCGAGCGGAATCGACAGGGAAAGAAACCTCATCGTCATCAAACCGTCCGGCGTACCGTATGAATACCTGAAAGCTTCCGATATGGTCGTCGTGAACTTTGAAGGCGAAGTGGTGGAAGGAAATCTGAGACCATCCTCAGATACCAGGACCCACATTGAACTGTACAAGAACTTCCCGGAAATCGGCGGAGTCGTCCACACCCATTCCATTCACGCCGCAGCCTTCGCACAGGCCGGAAGGCCGATCATCCCTATTGGCACGACCCATGCAGACTATTTCTACGGACCCGTTCCCTGTACCAGACCCCTCACGAAAGAAGAAGTGGAAGACGACTACGAAAGAAATACGGGAAAAGTGATCGCTGAAACCTTCCGTGATCTCAAGATTGATCCTAAATCCACGCCCGGCGTACTCGTCAGAAACCATGGCCCGTTCACATGGGGGAAAGATGTTAAAGAAGCTGCATACCATGCAGTCGTCCTGGAAACAGTCGCAGAAATGGCCCTCAAGACATTCCTTCTCTCGCCGGATGCAAGGATACAGAACTACATCCTGGAAAAACACTACGAAAGAAAACACGGACCCCATGCCTACTATGGGCAAGTGAAATAATTTAAAAAAGAGTGGCGCGATGCCACTCTTTTACTATGCATGAAAGGCCCGAGGCTCTTGGATATTCTCATTTTCCCATCACCCTCCATGGTATAATGGGAGGAGCAAAGGAGCTTGTTATGTCTACTAAAAATACCCCAATCACATTAAACGCGACGTATACGATCCAGATCCGCGATCTTGGTGTCCATGGCGAAGGCATCGGATCGGCGGAGAATTTTACTGTCTTCGTTCCGGGAGCTCTTCCTGGAGAGACGGTGAAGGCGAAGATCATCCTGATCAAGAAATCGTACGCTTCCGGGAAACTCATTTCCGTCGAGAAGCCGTCTCCCTACCGTACGGTGCCCCAGTGCCCGGTCTATGATTCCTGCGGAGGATGCCAGATTTCCCATCTGACCTACGAGGGCCAGCTGGCAGCGAAGGAACGCCGCGTGAAGGACGTCATGGTCCGCATCGGCAAGGCAAGCGAAGACGTCGTCCTTCCGATTCTTGGCGCGCCGCATGAATGGAATTACCGAAATAAAATGGCCGTCCCTGTCGGACAGGTGACAGGCGGCCCCGTTCTTGGCTACTACCGCCAGGGCACGCACCAGATCGTCCCGATTCAGGAATGCCTCATTCAGGAAGAGGAAAACAACCGCCTTCTCCGCTTTGCAGAAGATTTCATGATCCGCCATGGCATTACCGGCTACAATGAGAAATCCGGAAAAGGCTGCGTCCGCCACGTCATGGGGCGTGTCGGCGATAATGGGGAAGTCATGGCCGTCATCGTGACCGCCACCGAAAACCTGCCGAAGAAGGACCTCTGGGCTGAAGAAATCCAGAAAGCCCTCCCCGAAGTCGTTTCTCTTTACCACGATGTCCAGAATAAGAAACGCAACGTCATCTTAGGACCGGAAATCCACCACATCTGGGGAAGAAAGACCCTCACCGCATCCCTCTGCGGCATTGCCTTCGAAGTATCGCCATTTTCCTTCTTCCAGGTCCACAAGGCCCAGGCAGAAGTCCTCTACCAGAAAGCCTTGGATGCCGCTGACCTCAAAGGCGGGGAAACCGTCATCGACGCCTACTGCGGCACAGGCACCATTTCCCTCTGCCTTGCGAAAAAAGCACGCCGCGTCATCGGCATCGAAATCGTCAGGGAAGCCATCGAAGACGCTAAGAAAAATGCCGCATTCAACCATATAGAAAACGCCGAATTCCACGCCGCCGACGCAGGCCTCCTCATGCCGAAACTCTACGAAGAAGGCCTTCGCCCCGACGTCATCGTCATGGACCCCGTCAGAGCCGGATGCAGCGAAGACGTTCTCAAAGCCGCCGCAGGCATGCAACCCGCCCGCATCGTCTACGTCTCCTGCAACCCCGCCACCTTCGCCCGCGACGCAGAGATCTTGGGCCGCTTAGGCTACTACAAACTCCAGTCCGTCCAGCCCGTGGACATGTTCCCACAGACCACTCACGTCGAGTGTGTCTGCTTGATGTCAAGGGTTGATAAGTAGTGTGTGAAAAAGGCGTGAAATAAAGGGTTTTCTGAGGGTTGGAGGTTAAACTTCAGCTCTCGAATTTTTGGTTGTAATCGAGGAACTAAACATATCCACTGCAAAAATGCCGTAGGGTCGAGTTGACAGCTTGAAAACGGGTAGGTTGTGGAGATAGGATTGTTAAGATGTGATGGCAAGTTGACGGAATGATTGTAAATTAATTTTTCACTAGAGTATATGTGTGGTTTGAAGAAAAATAGGCTATTCATCATAGATAAAATGAAATTGATGTTGATTAGCCACAAGGAGTGAAAATGGAAAAGAAAGTAAACTATATTCCGGCTGTACGTTCTAGAATTGAAAAGAAGGTTGGAATATATTGCAGGGTTAGTACAAATGACATGCAACAATTGAATAGTCTTACTGCTCAGATTTCCGGACTTACTAGGCTTGTGGCTACAGTGGATACTTGGAGATTAGTTGATGTCTATATTGATATTGCATCCAGTAAGTCCAAATCTCTAAGAAAAGATTTTGCTCGTATGGTTGAAGATAGCAAGCAAAAGAAAATTAATATAGTGATAACCAAAAGTCTTAGTCGGTTTGGCAGGGATACTGTTGATACACTCGAGGCTTTGAAGATACTAGGAGAATCCGATATTCGTGTTATTTTTGAACAAGAAAATCTGGATTCCGCTGAAACCGACAACCAGCTGATGATTTCCATCGTGGAGGCATTGGCACAAGCAGAAAACGAGAGTAGAAGCGAAAACATCAAATGGGGTATTAAGAAGAAGGTCGAATACGGAACTTCAAAATTAGCTGATAGAAAATGTTACGGATATGATAGCGATGAGAACGGAAAATTAATTGTTAATGAGGAACAGGCAACTATTGTTCAGAAGATATTCAACTTGCATCTTGGTGGCAAAAGCGTAACAGGCATCTTGAAAGAACTAGAAAATCTAGGTATCAAATCACCAACCGGCAAGGATAAGTGGAACAAACGAACTGTTGAGTTGACGCTAACCAAACGAAAGTATATCGGAGAAGCGGAGCTTTTGAAATCTGATGAGAATAGTACATATTATTTAATCAGTGATAATAACCCGGCAATCATCTCTAAGGAAGTTTTTGAGGCAGTGCAAAAAAGAAAAACTCAGAGAAGCAATGTCACGGTAGATGAAGAGGGGACAAAGCACCGCAGCGCAAATAAGTATAGCTCAAAGAAAAAGTAGTCGGATAATTATCTTCATCTTTGTATAATAAATGACTTGCTATTATGTGCCTCACGAGTGATATATAGTACTACCAAAAGAAGAAAGGTAGGAATTATGTATGATGTACTTAAAGCTAAATGCTGATTATGAGCAGGGGGAACTTGTTCCATTATTGGATGATGCGATTTATGTGTATTGTGATGTTTGCAAAAGTTTACATAGAATTGAAGATGTGAGTCATGCTGCATTTGGATCTTGTTCTTTTGAACAGCTTAATGCCTGTGAAAAATGTAGTGAAGAACTTCAAAAAGAAGATGAAAAGAAACAAATCGCAGAGGCTTTGGGTTGGTATCCTAAGGTTACACTAATTAGTTTTTAGACAATGCTGAAATTCAGAATTATTTGATAAGTTGGTTCTGTAGATGAAGAAGAAATGAGTTCGTATAATTCAATTTGCTTTTGAAGAGGAGTTTTAACAAATTAAAAGTGTAAACTTTTACACACCCCCTAGCCAAAAGCTGCGTAACAAGCAATTGTATTGCTCACAAACTGAAGATACATAACTAAACATAGAAATGATACAATGCCTGAGCCCAGTATTACTGCGGTTTGGGCATTTTTGCATTTATAAACAAGAGTAACTTTTGTCCGTAATTTGAGAAAAAGAGAAGAAAAGTTGCCCACCCACTTCGCAAGAAAAAAATAACGAGCAAAAGTTTACAGATGGGAGAACAAATTACAAAATAATTGTAAACTAACTATGCGATAAAAATATTATGAAAAATATAGCTTGACAAATATATTTATATACCGTAATTTATGAATATAAAAATACAAAAGATAAACATATAAATATGAGAAGGAAGAGAGTGATTTTATGAATTACGACGCAAAAAAGTTGAACGAAAAAGCGGAACTTTTAAAAGTTTTAGTACATCCTGTACGTCTTTGTATAGTAAAAGGATTATTAGAAAATGGCGGGTGTTGTAATGTTACATATATGCAAAATTGCCTAAATGCACCACAGTCTACAGTTTCACAACATTTACAAAAATTAAAGGCTGCAGGAATTATAGAAGGTAAGAGAGATGGTTTGATGGTAAATTATAAGATATGTAACGAAAAAATAAAAGAGTTGCTCTCAGTGTTATTTAGTGATTGAAGAATATTAGAAAAATTATTATTAGAATTTCGAGAAAATAAGGAGGCGAGTTTATGAATAATAAAGGTAGTTGGAATCCATATTTTGCAGGTGCTTTAAGTGGTGTAGTAGCTATTGGGTCGGTGTGGTTTGTGGGAAAATATTTTGGAGCGTCCACTTCTTTTGTGAAAAGTGCAGGGATGATTGAGCAAATTTTTTCTCCGGAACGTGTAGCTCGGATGCCATACTTTATTAAAGAAGTACCAGCTATTGATTGGCAGTGGATGTTTGTTTTGGGAATAGCATTAGGAGCTTTTGTTGCATCTATTTTATCAGGGACTTTTAAAGTTCAAACAATACCTGATATGTGGGCGGGAAGATTTGGAAGTGCAACTAGACCAAGAGCAATAGGTGCATTTATAGGTGGAGTTATAGCTATGTTTGGTGCGCGTTTAGCTAACGGTTGCCCAAGTGGACATGGACTTGCAGGAGCTTCTCAGTTGGCTGTAAGCGGCTACTTAGCATTAATCTTCTTCTTTATTGGTGGTATGATTTCAGCAAATTTATTATACAAAGGTGGTAAAAGAAGATGATTACATTATTTTATGGATTAATCACGGGAATTCTATTTGGTTTTTTATTACAAAAAGGGGAAGTTTTACGTTATGACAAGCAAATTGGTGCCTTACGTTTGCAGGATATGACGATTGTAAAGTTTATGCTTTCTCATATTGCCGTAGCAATGGTAGGAGTATATTTCCTGTATGATTTGGGTATAGTAAAATTATCCATTAAATCAACTATTTTAGGCGGTGTGGTCATTGGCGCCATTATTTTTGGTATTGGTTGGGGATTATTGGGGTATTGCCCCGGTACATCGTTGGGAGCATTGGGAGAAGGGCGCATTGATGCTTTATGGGGTATTGGTGGCATGTTAGTTGGTGCCGGTGTTTATGCTGAGGCTTATCCTTATTTGCAAAAAACAGTACTTACTTGGGGAGATTATGGTAAAATTACAATTCCGCAGGTTTTAGGAGTAAATCATTGGATAATCATTGTTATCTTGCTCATAGCTATATTGGGATTATTTAAATGGTTTGAGCAAAAGGAGCTTTGAGATTTAGGTATATTTTTGTTTAATAGGAGGAAAGTATAGGATATGAACAATAATATTTAGAAATATATGTATTGGCTGTTGTTAGTATTTCTGGCCGTAGGTTTTTTTATCCGCCTATTGGACTAATTGCTATTATATGTATGGTCGCACCAGTTTCAGTTGCATTTTATAAGGGGCGCTTCTGGTGTGGTAATTTTTGTCCACGAGGAAGTTTCTATGATCATGTATTAGCTAAAATATCTCCTAAAAAATCAATCCCTCCTATATTTAAAAGTAGTGGATTGCGTGTTTTTATGGTTTTATTCATCATAACTGTCTTTAGCATACAGATTTATGCAACCTGGGGTGACTTGTATGCGATGGGAACAGTATTTGTAAGACTTATTCTTATTACAACATTGGTGGGTATTATTTTGGGTATATTTTATAATCAAAGGACTTGGTGTGCCTTCTGCCCTATGGGTACACTGGCCAGTTGGATAAGTTCAAGCAAAAAAAATATGACACTAATGGTTTCTGATGCCTGTGTTAAGTGTAAGCGTTGTGAAAAAGTATGTCCAATGCAGCTAAAACCTTATACAGCTAAGGGTAAAGCAGAAGGGTTTGATCATAGTGATTGTTTGAAATGCGGGCGTTGTGTTGCAAATTGTCCTAAAAATGCCCTGAAATTTAAATAACTATATAAAAGAAATATCCAATGAAAAATAACAACGCTGAAAACTGAAATGAAACTTAGTGTAAAATTATAATTGGCAAAAAATAAAGGGAAAAGGATCGAAACCCTCTTCCCTTATCATACAGATAGCCTTATTATTAAAGCGACCAAACCCAATAAGGAGGTTATCATATGATTAATACTATCGTAAACGAAAAGGGTTTAACATTCAAGGACTTTGAGATAAAAATTTTTCAAGAGGCATGCAGGGTGTGCCGGGAATATACCAAAACATTTCTGGAAAGCTACGATCGTAAGCTGATGCAGGAAAGGGACAAGAAGGCTTTACCGGAATAAGGGTGGACGCAAAACTTCCGTTAAAACTTTATTTGGTGAAGTGGAGTATTCCCGTAATGTTTATGAAACTACTGGTGAAGACGGGTTAAAGAAATTCGTATTTCTTTTGGACGAAATGTTTTCCATAAACAACGTAGGGTTAATTTCACAAAATATGGCAGAGCAGTTGGTAGCCGGAATTACCGAATTGTCTTACCACAGCTGCGCAGAGAAAGTATCTGCCATGACGGGGCAATGCATCAGCGCAATGGGAGTATGGAACGTCATACAGACTCTAGGGCAGCAGGTAAGCAAGGATGAGCAGCAGCTAGTCTGCGCCCACAAGCAGGGGCAAGTGCGCGGATCCAAAGAAGCACCGGTTCTTTTTGAGGAAACGGACGGAGTACACGTCAGCCTTCAAGGAGAGGACCGCAGGCATAGGCGCAAAAGCGAGATTAAAGTGGGCATTGCCTATGATGGTTGGAAGGAAATAGGAAGCAATCGCTACGAATTAGACGGCAAGGTGGTCGTAGCTGGATTCTCCAGCAACAAAGATTTTCAGGAATACCGAGAGGCTGCAATAGCTGAGACGTACAATCTTGATGAAACACAAGTAAGAGTGCTAAATGGTGACGGTGCTCCCTGGATTAAGAACGTCAAAGACAAGGACACGCATTTCCAGCTGGATCCTTTTCACAGGAACAAGGCAATAAAAGAACTTGTGCCCTACAAGGATGTAAGACAAAAGATTCACGGATACCTAAAAGCAAAGAAAGTTAATGATCTTCTGGCATATCTGGAAATGTATAGGGATAGTCTGCCTGATGATGAAGAGGCATCGCAGGCTGAGAAGCTACTTAAGTATTTCACAGGAAACAGAGCGGGACTCTTGTCATACCAAGAACAAGGCATTGAGCTTCCCAAGAACCCTGACGGCTTAGTTTACAAAAACATGGGAACAATGGAAAACCATATTTGGAGCGTGATAGCCAAACGCATGAAACACAACCATACCAACTGGAGTGTCTCTGGCGGTAACAATATGGCAAAATCTTGGTTAAGAAATGTAGCGGCAGGCTAAACGAGGTAACAGAAAAATTACATTACAAGATTTTTGAGACAGATAAGATAGTAGAAATACAGAAAGAGATTTTAAGCGCTAAGCAGGCTACGAAAACTCTGGGAAAAGGCTACAACTATCCTGTAAGCGGACATTTTATTGCACTGGACGGAGCTCTTAGAGGTGAAAGCAAAAAGCTTTTTGGCTTAGCAGGATACTAAAGGGCATTCTGGATGAAAAAAATTGCCAACGTTTACTTGACACTAACGTGCTGACGTTACAACATTAAAAGCAAAATTGAAGCAACAATACTGTATAATGGAATTATTGAAAAGATGAACTTAACAGCAAGATTTATTGACGTTTTGATTGTGTCTAGGGTTATGAATTATAGGTCTGTCGACTATAGTACCATCAAGAATTTTGTGTTTAATGTTACCAAAGATATTAGGTGTGCTGACGTTACAACATTAAAAGCAAAATTGAAGCAACAATACTGTGCTTTGAACTTTGATCCAACCGAAGCCTTACCTAATTTTGGCCTCAACAGTTTTACAAAAAAGTATATAAAAGATATTTTGGCCCGTGTCACTAGTTATATTGAGGAATGTACAAATGTTGCTCCCAATTATTGTGCCTATATGAATAATCAAACTAAAAATCCTTTTGAAATTGAACATATCATGACAGACCATTATGAATGGTTCATTAGAGAATACATTGACCGAGATGATTTTAAACGCTGGAGAAATAATATAGGAGCACTGTTGTTACTGCATAAGAGTATAAATGCTAGTCTTAACGATGCTAAATTTGATTATAAATTACAGAAATATTGTTCTAATGAGGGAAATATTTATACTGAATCTTTAGGCACCCAGGCATACATTAATAATCATAGATTCAAAAAATTCATAGAAGATAACAAACTTAATTTTAAGACCTACACTGAGTTTGGAAAAATAGAAATTGCAGAAAGGTCAGAGGTTTTGTCAAAATTGTTTAAACTTATTTGGAATGGTGACATGTTTGAATAGCTTAGTTTTGGCAAGCAGAGGTTAGGTCGAGTGCATTGAAAATACAAGGATTAGAAATATGTTTTTGTTTGGACTAAATATAAGAAGGAAACCCGAATTGCACTAATAAGTTGAACACCCGGCGAACCTTTATGCAGTAAGTGCTGCAAGCATTTCTT
>OGXY01000648.1_pt1 | contig 30145 bp, 25 predicted proteins | sample 1576411 | NCBI WGS metagenome assembly OGXY01 (sample SAMEA3541498, study PRJEB24748) | human gut metagenome | biome: human gut; feature: human-associated habitat; material: faeces | place: China | collected 2012 | reverse complement strand
GGGCAGACGATACAGCCAATGGCGGTACGGGTGGCGCAAAAAACATCCGATTTGAGCTGCGGCTTACGGCATATGCGGGCAAACCGTGGACAGAGGTATCGTATCGGATTATTAATACGACAGATGAGCCGCTTGCGGTAAAGTCGCTGGTATTTCATTATAAGGCCGGTAAAGAAGCCGTGTCGGACACACTGGTTCCGATGAATTTTGATGCGGAAACGGATTCGACAGGCTGTGGGGATACGCTGACAGACAATTCGGCAAATGAAGGTCCTCTTTTTCATACAAGGGGCATATTGGAACTGGAAGCTATTGAAAAAAAGACACCGCCGGAAACTGTGCGGACACTGGTTGGAAGTTCTAACTATAAAACGGATTTCTTTATTGGAAAAGACGGTGAGCCGGTCAATAAAGTGATTGATGCAAAATATTTGTTAAAAGAGGCAAATGAGCATTTTGCAGAAGTATTATACGGAACCTTTATGGCAGACCGCACCGATGAGAAGGACGGACTTTGTATTACCGTTTATCAGGCACAGCAGAATTACCCGAAGGCGGTGCGTGCCGATAAAAACGGAATCAGTGTGATGCTTGTGCCGGAAGGTGTGGGAAATGTTGTGATGCAGCCGGGTATGGCAAGAGAACAGCAGTTCTTAATGCATTTTCATGCACCGGAAGAACCTGTCTGGGAGCTGGATAACCGGAGTTTAATTTATCAGATGCCGGACAGACCATGCATTGCACCTCGCATTTTTAAGGAAGCAGGTGTTATGTTAGATGTTTTCCCGGAAAAGCTCAATAATGATGTGGAAATTGCATTAATGGGAAAAGCGGATGCCCATGCACGCTGTTATGGAATGTTAAACTGGGGTGATACGTGGGATTCCGGTTACACCATGCAGGGCAGGGGTAACGGCAGAGTTGTGTGGTCAAATAATGAATACGACTTTCCGCATTCCTGCGCATTACAGTATGCACGTACCGGGGTCAGAAGATATCTTGATTATCTTTTAGTGACGGCAAAACACTGGATGGACGTTGATATCTGCCATTACAGCAAAAATCCATTGCGCATCGGCGGACAGTGGGAGCATACGGCAGGGCATTGTGCCAACGGCGTAATGGTATGTTCGCATGAGTGGGTGGAAGGCTTGTTAGATTATTATCATTTTTCCGGAGATGAGCGGGGACTGGCAAGTGCCATTGGTATCGGTGAAAATGTATTGCGTCTTTTGGATACACCGATGTATGCCCATGCAGGGGAAGCCAATGCAAGAGAAACTGGCTGGGCGCTGCGTACGCTGACAGCACTTTATATAGAAACTCACGACAAAAAATGGGTGGAAAAATGTGACTGGATTATTCACAGCTTTGAAGTATGGGAAGATGAGTACGGAAGCTGGCTGGCGCCGTATACGGATAACACTGCAATCCGTGTGGGCTTTATGATTTCCGTTGCGGTTGGAAGTGTTATGCGCTATTACCGGGAATTTCCGCAGGAAGACATCAAAGAAATGCTTATCCGTGCGGTGGATGATTTAATAGAGAACTGCCTGATGGATAACGGACTGTTTTATTATAAGGAATTGCCAAGTCTTGCACGTCTTGGCAACAATACACTGCTGTTGGAATCACTTGCGATTGCTTATGAATTAACCGGGGATAAAAAATACCTTGCGCCGGGACTTGAAACCTTTAAACGAGCCATTTATGAAAAACCGTCGACTATCAACGGACAAAAACGTGAGGAAGAAGATGCCATTATTGGTGCAGGTTCCAGTACTAAAGGCTTTGCACAGAGTTTTATACCTTTAATTACTTATTATAAAGCACTGTCTGAAAATGATATGACATGGTGATTTGACGAAAGCGGGCATTGCGTAGTAAAATAAAAGAAAAATGATGTCAGAATGGAGAATAAGCTATGAGATTAGGTATTAGAGCACATGATACAAAATATGCACCGCTGGATGAAATGGTGGCAAATATCCACAATATGGGATTTCACTGTATGCACATTGCGTTGGCAAAGTCTATCAAGGAATTTAAGCCGGAAATCGAAACGATGACACCGGGACTTGCGATGTATATGAAAGAAATCTGCAGAAAAAATGATGTGGATGTGGCAGTCCTTGGCTGTTATCTGAATCTTTGCAACCCGGACCCGGAACAGCACAAAAAAATCGTGGATAAATATATTGCATCGATTCGTTTTGCAAGCATTTTAGGCTGCGGTGTAGTTGGAACAGAAACAGGCGCGGGTAATACCGAATACAAGTACGAGCCTGCAAACCATACAGAAGAAGCGTTACAGACCTTTATTGAAAATTTAAGACCAATTGTAAAGTGCGCAGAGCAGTTCGGTGTGATTATCGCCATTGAACCGGTATGGAAGCACATTGTATGTACCGTGGAACGCGCAAGAAAGGTTTTAGATGCGATTGATTCTCCAAATCTCCAGATTATCTTTGACCCGGTAAATCTGCTCTGCGTGGATAACATTGACAGACAGGATGAGATTATCAATCAGGCATTTGAACTGCTTGGTGATGAAATTGCAGTCGTACACTGCAAGGATTATGTGGTCGAAGGTAATGAGTTAAAGTCGATTGCAGCAGGAACCGGAAGCCTGAACTATCCGCTCCTTTTAAAGAAGATTAAAGAGCATAAGCCGTATGTACACTGTACGCTTGAAAATACCGTTCCGGAAAATGCGGCGGCTACAAAAGAGTTTATGGAAAAAACTTACGCTTCCGTATAGGGGTTGTATTTTTTTGTATCAGAATATATAATGGTAATAATTTTTCCTATACAGTGAACGCGGAGGTAGCGTATGCCAGAAGAAATAGTACGAGTAAACGAGGCAAATCAGAAATCAGACAGATTGGAGAAGCAGGTTGCGACACCTGCGGATTTTACCAGTCCTGAAGTGTTATATGAGGATTTGATACAGGAAATCCGTAAATACCACCCGTCATCGGATTTATCCGACATTGAACGGGCTTATAAGATAGCAAGGGACGCCCATGAAGGACAGAAACGTAAATCAGGTGAGCCGTATATTATCCATCCGCTGTGCGTGGCAATTATCCTTGCAGAGCTGGAACTTGATAAAGAAACAATTATTGCGGGACTTTTGCATGACGTGGTAGAAGATACTGTGATGACGAGTGAAGACGTTACGAGAGAATTCGGTGCGGAAGTGGCACTGCTGGTTGATGGTGTTACGAAGCTGACCCAGTTAAATTACCAGCATGATAAGATTGAAGTGCAGGCAGAAAATTTAAGAAAAATGTTTCTTGCCATGGCAAAGGATATCCGTGTTATCCTGATTAAACTGGCGGACCGCCTGCATAATATGCGTACGCTGGGTTCCATGCTTCCAAATAAGCAATTCAAAATTGCAGGTGAAACTTTATATATATATGCTCCCCTCGCCAACCGCTTAGGACTTTATAAGATAAAGACCGAACTGGAAAACCTGAGTTTCAGGTACGAACACCCTGAGGAATATCAAGAAATAGAAAACAAGCTGGCAGCTACGGCTACCGAGCGTGACAAAGTATTCAAAGAGTTCACAGCTCCGATACGCGCACAGATGAAATATCGCATCCTGGCACGCGTCAAATCCATTTATTCCATATGGAACAAAATGCAGACCAAGCATGTGCCATTCGAAGAAATCTATGACTTGCTTGCCGTACGCATTATTTTTGAACCGCGTAACGCGGACGAAGAGTTGAATGACTGTTTCGATATCTACGTCTCTATTTCTAAAATATACAAGCCCCACCCCGACCGTCTGCGCGACTGGGTGAGTCACCCCAAAGCAAACGGCTATCAAGCTTTACACGTTACCCTCATGGGTAATAATGGACAGTGGATAGAAGTACAAATCCGTAGCGAGCGCATGAATGACGTAGCCGAACAGGGTTTTGCCGCACATTGGAAATACAAAGAAGGTGGTGGTAGCGAGGATGAGGGCGAGCTGGATAAATGGCTACGTACCATCAAGGAAATTCTTGATGATCCGCAGCCGGATGCCATTGATTTCCTCGACACTATCAAATTGAACCTGTTTGCATCGGAAATTTTTGTATTCACCCCGAAAGGTGAGATTAAGACTATGCCACAGAATTCTACAGCATTGGACTTTGCATTTTCCTTACATACAGATATAGGCAGTCATTGTATCGGCGCGAAAGTAAACCATAAACTTGTCCCACTCAGCCATAAATTGCAAAGTGGCGATCAAGTGGAAGTGCTGACATCCAAATCACAACGGGTACAGCCAGAGTGGGAAGTATTTGCCACTACAGCCCGTGCCCGCGCAAAGATAGCTGCCATCCTGCGCAAAGAGCAAAGGAACTGCCAAAAAGAAGGTGAAACCCTTCTGAATGAATTCTTCAAAAAAGAAGAGCTACGACTGGACGACCTGTTGATAGACAAGTTGGTGAAAGTCCATAATATGAAGAACCGGGACGAATTTCTTATAGCCATCGGCAACAAAAAGATCGTATTGGGCGACCTGGATAAAAATGCCCTGAAAGAGAAACAGGGAACCAACTGGAAAAAGTTCCTCACCTTCTCGTTCGGCGGTAACAAGGACAACAAAGAGCCGGTCGAAGAAAAAGTACCGCAGGAAAAAGAGAAAATCAATACAAAGCAAATCCTGAAACTGACGGAAGAGAATATCCAGAAGAATTATATCATGGCAGAATGTTGCCACCCCATTCCGGGTGACGATGTACTGGGATATATGGACGAAAACGACCGTATCATTATCCACAAACGCCAGTGCCCCGTCGCCGCACGTTTGAAGAGTAGTTACGGAAACCGTATTCTGGCCACAGAGTGGGATACCCATAAGGAACTCTCTTTCCTGGTGAATATATATATAAAAGGTATAGACGCCATGGGATTACTGAACGAAGTAACACAGGTTATTTCGCGTCAGCTGAATGTAAATATCCGCAAGTTGTCCATTGAAACAACAGACGGCATTTTTGAAGGAAACATCCAATTGTACGTACATGATGTGGATGATGTGAAAACCATCTGCAATAATCTGAAACAGATACAGAACATCAAGCAAGTAACCCGTGTAGAAGGATAAAAACTATAAAAGCACACTAGTATGTTTAACTCAAAAAAAGGAATAGAAGACAAGGTAAGCAATAAATTAACCACGCTTTCCAGTCAAAGTTTAATTAAAGGTGATTGTTCCATTGATGGAGATATGCGTATCGACGGAACTGTAGAAGGAAATATCCGGTGTACCGGGAAAATAGTCATTGGTCCGGAAGGAAAAATACACGGCAATCTGTCCTGTACACACGCTTGCCTTCACGGAACTATCATCGGTGATGCATATGTGAAGGAAGAACTCACCCTGAAAGCCAACTGTGTGATGCAAGGCAATATCTATACCACAAAATTGGAAATAGAATCACAAGCTAAATTCAATGGAACCTGTAACACGAATGATGCCAATCATGAGATAAAATTGTTGGAAGCTGTTACTGAATAGTTTTACTCATCTCCTTCCCTTGAAGCTCTTTTAAGTTCGTCTACTTGCTCATAAGTAAATCCGTCAAGAGCTTTCTTCATGCTAAGAAGCTCTTCACGGATCGTCTTCAAGCGGTCTACAATTTCAAAGTTACGAAGAGTGGTTTCTTTATTGTCCTTCATTCGCTGGCGGGCACCGGGTAATGTCATTCCCCGTTCCTTCACCAGATGATAGATCAGCTTCACAGTTTCAATATCCTCTTTGCGATATTGCCGCACTCCACGGCTTCCCTTCTTCGGAGAGAGTTGTGGAAACTCTTTCTCCCAGAAACGAAGCAAGGACTCGTTCACATCGAACATCTGGGCTACCTCACTGATGGAATAATATAATTTCAGGTCTTTATCCATAGCAGCTTAATCGAGGACTTTACCATGGTTGGCAGCAATCTGTATCATCCGGTCGTAATCCTCAGCACTCAAGTCCATAAAGTAATAGTTGACAGGGTTGACTACCTGCCCTTTTACATGAACTTCATAATGCAAGTGAGGCCCTGTACTCTTTCCCGTACTACCTACCCCACCAATGACTTCACCGCGTACCACCTTCTTTCCGACCTTAGTACGGAAATCACGCAAATGCGCGTATACAGTCTGATAACCAAATCCATGGTCTACCACAATCCGGTTACCATACCCGGTTTGCCATCCCATCTGTATCACCGTACCATCTCCTGTGGCATAAACATCCGTACCCAAAGGTGCCGAGAAGTCCATACCTGCATGGAATTTTGTAGTTCCGTAAATAGGGTCGATACGCGTTCCGTAGCCGGAAGCTGTTTTGCGAAGATCTTTATTGGAAACAGGCTGGATGGCGGGGATACAACGCAACATTTCGTCATGGCTCTTACACATATCCACCACATCATCGAAGGAACGCGACTGGATATAAAGTTGCTTGCTGAGCATATCCATCTTCTGAGTTGTATTCACTACCAGATCGGAGTTTGCCATATCCATCAAGTGTTCATAACGGTTAGTTCCGCCATACCCAGCCTGGCGGATAGCCGAAGGTATGGGGTCAGCTGCAAATATAACCCGATACAGGTTATCATCACGCTGCTGCACATCCTGTAACACTCCCATTGCCTCATCCAGACGACGGGAAAGCACATTATACTGCGCTAAAAGTTGGCTATTTTCCTTCCTCAACTCTTTCTCCGAAGGTGAACCGAAAATAATCAGCAGAATTATAAAACTACCTGCCCCAAAGCCCATGCCGATAAACAAACGGCGCAGGAGACTCACCATCCGTTGCCGGACAGTAGGGTAAATACGGTCATAAGTCTGCGTCTGTGGATTATAAATGTAGTAAACTTTGCGCATCTTTTGGAAATATTTCGCTCATTAATACGGCAAAAGTAATAAAAACAAGCTATCTTTGCACAGTTTTTTCAAGAATATTAATACTAAGTAGCAAGTAGTTAGTAGATAATAGCGAACAGAAGATAGTAACAGATTAAGATAAATAAAAGAATATGTTGACTGCAAATGAAATCCGTAACTCATTCAAGAGTTTCTTCGAGAGCAAAGGCCACCAGATAGTGCCCTCGGCTCCGATGGTAATTAAAGATGACCCGACACTGATGTTTACCAATGCGGGGATGAACCAGTTTAAAGATATTATTTTGGGAAACCACCCGGCAAAATATAAAAGAGTCGCGGACTCGCAGAAATGTCTGCGCGTTAGCGGAAAACATAATGACCTGGAGGAAGTGGGACACGACACGTACCACCACACCATGTTCGAGATGCTGGGCAACTGGTCGTTCGGCGACTACTTTAAGAAAGAGGCTATCGACTGGGCATGGGAATATCTGGTAGAGGTTCTGAAGATAGATCCGAAGAACCTTTACGCCACCGTATTCGAGGGCAGCCCTGAAGAAGGATTGGAACGTGACAATGAAGCTGCTGCCTTTTGGGAACAACACCTTCCGAAAGATCATATCCTCAACGGTAACAAGCATGATAACTTCTGGGAGATGGGCGATACAGGTCCGTGTGGTCCGTGTTCCGAGATACATATAGACTCACGTCCGGAAGAAGAGAAAGCCAAAGTTCCGGGTAGCCAATTGGTGAACAAGGATCATCCGCAGGTTATTGAAATCTGGAACCTCGTGTTCATGCAATTCAACCGTAAAGCCGATGGAAGTCTGGAAGGACTTCCCGCCAAAGTTATCGACACGGGTATGGGCTTTGAACGCTTGGTACGCACGTTACAAGGCAAGACTTCAAACTATGATACGGACGTATTCCAGCCGATATTGAAAGCCATCGCTGATATGGCAGGCACTGCCTATGGCAAAGACAACCAACAAGACATCGCCATGCGTGTGATTGCCGACCATATCCGTACAATCGCTTTCTCTATTACAGACGGACAGTTGCCCTCGAATGCAAAGGCAGGTTATGTAATCCGCCGTATTCTGCGCCGCGCAGTTCGTTACGGTTATACATTCCTGGGACAGAGACAGGCATTCATGTATAAACTGCTCCCGGTTCTGATTGAAAACATGGGTGAGGCTTATCCGGAACTGGAAGCACAGAGAGAACTGATCAGCAAGGTTATTAAAGAAGAAGAAGACTCCTTCCTCCGCACATTGGAAACCGGTATCCGCTTGCTGGACAAGACGATGGCTGACGCCAAAGCTACCGGAAAGACAGAAATCAGCGGTAAGGATGCCTTTACCTTATATGATACTTTCGGTTTCCCGCTCGACCTGACGGAACTGATTCTCCGTGAAAACGGTATGACTGCCGACATCAAGGAATTCGATGCCGAGATGCAACAGCAGAAGCAACGTGCCCGCAATGCCGCTGCCATAGAAACTGGTGACTGGATTACACTGAAAGAAGGAACTACTGAATTTGTAGGTTACGACTATACGGAATATGAAACAAGTATCCTTCGTTACCGTCAAGTAAAACAGAAAAACCAGACACTGTATCAGATTGTACTGGACTGTACCCCGTTCTATGCCGAAAGCGGTGGCCAGGTAGGTGATACTGGTGTATTAGTCAGCGAATTCGAAACGATTGAAGTAATTGATACAAAGAAGGAAAATAACCTTCCGATACATATCACTAAGAAATTGCCCGCACATCCGGAAGCTCCGATGATGGCTTGTGTAGATACCGACAAACGTGCTGCCTGTGCAGCCAATCACTCGGCTACCCATTTGCTGGACTCTGCACTCCGCGAAGTACTGGGCGAGCATGTAGAGCAAAAGGGTTCTTTAGTAACCCCCGACTCACTACGTTTCGACTTCTCTCACTTCCAGAAAGTGACAGACGAAGAAATCCGCCAGGTAGAGCATCTGGTGAATGCAAAAATCCGTGCCAACATACCTTTGAAGGAATACCGCAATATTCCTATTGAAGATGCCAAAGAACTGGGTGCTATCGCCTTGTTCGGTGAAAAGTACGGCGACCATGTGCGTGTTATTCAGTTCGGTTCATCCGTTGAGTTCTGTGGAGGTACACACGTTGCTGCTACCGGAAACATAGGTATGATAAAGATTGTATCTGAAAGTTCCGTTGCTGCCGGCGTACGCCGTATCGAAGCTTACACAGGTGCACGCGTAGAGGAATTGATGGACACCATAGAAGATACTCTGAAAGATCTGAAAGCGCTCTTCAACAATGCCCCCGACTTGGCCGGAACCATCCGCAAGTATATTGAAGAGAATGCCGGATTGAAGAAGCAGATGGAAGACTTCATGAGGGAGAAAGAGGCACAGATAAAGGAAAGATTGCTGAAAAACATGCAGGAAATCCACGGCATAAAAGTAATTAAGATTTGTGCTCCGATACCTGCAGAAAGCATTAAGAATATTGCATTCCAACTGCGTGGCGAGATTACAGAAAACCTGTGTTTCGTTGCCGGAACGATCAATGAAGGAAAACCGATGCTGACGGTAATGTTGAGCGATAACCTCGTAGCCGGCGGATTGAAAGCCGGAAACCTGGTGAAAGAAGCTGCCAAACTGATACAAGGCGGCGGCGGCGGCCAACCTCACTTTGCAACAGCAGGTGGAAAGAATGTTGACGGACTGAATGCAGCAATAGAAAAGGTGCTGGAACTTGCCGGAATTTAATAATTGACTTATGAAGGCAGGCGAATTATTATTTGCCTGTGCAAGTAAATAACTGGCAAAAGACTTGACTTTAACATCTTGATGTCGTATCTTTGTCAATGCAATCCTGATTTAGTTTCGGGAAGATATATAGTAAAGAGGAGAAGCGAATGTTTCTCCTCTTTTTTGTATCTATAGAAGTGAAATGACTTAAGATAGTATGTTTTACATGATAACATACTATATAATGAACTAAAACAAACGATGTAATCCCCCCAAATAAACCATCTGTTTGGAGAAAACACATCATCCGTTTAAGGGTAACACACCATCTGGTTGCAGAAAATAGAAACGGGAAAGCCGAAGCCCTCCCGTCCCGTTAAACAAACATAAATTCTCTCTTGACAAAAAAGGTTAGATTAGTATATCTTTTTCAATTATTTATACTCTGATTGTATGGGCTCAAACGTTCCACATGGTAAACTTTACATCCTACCGGAACTTCTACCGGACAGACTTCAGTAACGTCTTCCCAAAAGTCCATATATTCCATTACAGACATTCTGGTCAAATCAGGACCATTGAAAGTATAAAAATGCTCTTCATCATTGTACTTAAATAACAGGCCTAAACGTTCCACTTCACCGTCAACAACCGGCCCTCTTTCGTATCGCCCTATCATAGGAGCAATAGCAGAATCATCCGGACGAACACGTAAAGTTCCTTTTTCCCACATTTCAGATTCATTATCCGGTATCATCTCATAACGTCCTCCCACCTTTACGGTAAAGAAGTCAGTGAATGCATCCGCAATATTCTTCTTTTGTTCTTCTGTAGCTTCTCCGGTAACCACGATACCGTCTTTCTTTTTAGACCAAATCAATTTCAGACATTCATCTACTTTCACTCTCAGTAAAGTTGAAGAACCACTACCATCTCTTACCGTAATTCCCGTCTCACCTTCGGCTTTAGGAATAATCTGTATACGCTGGTACCCACTTTCACTTTTTACAAAAGCAGCAGTTACTATGGCATCTTCACCGTTCACTATGGAATAGTTACCGTCTCCACCATCCACACCAACAATAATGCCTTCCGGCTTACTCAAATAGAGATTTACGGAACCGATCAGGTTATCACAAGTCCCAATCTGGTAAATAGGCGCATCTCCCGTAAAAAATACCATATCACGATAATCATCCTCGCATGCAGTACCCACAAACAAGAGTGAAATCAACATTAGAATAGAATAGATGTGTTTCATTGTTTTAGTCTTTTTATATCGGATTCGTATAATGAAAATGCAGTAAATAGTTAATTACTGCATGCGAACAGATATTTTTTTTAGTTCCAGCGATTTATAGTATTTGTTCTTTCGGATAATTCACCAGATACAAAGTACCTGTAGCACGGGTAAAAGCTGTATATAACCAGCGGAAATAATCCGGTGTCAGATACTCATCCGTCATATATCCCTGATCGAGAAATACATTCTTCCATTGCCCACCCTGCGCTTTGTGGCAAGTAACGGCATAGGCATACTTCACTTGCAAGGCATTATAATGCGGGTCCGCCTTCATCTTTTTCATCCTATCGCGCTTCATGGAAATATCAGCGTAATCTTCGAGTACGGCATAGAAAAGCCGATCATTGTCTGCCTTTGGCAAGGCTGGCGCATCAGTATGCAAGGTATCCAGCAGCAGATTAACTTCCAGTTCAAAGTCCCCGTAATCAGGAAAAGCGAGTAGGACTTCCGCAAAACGGAAACCATACAACTCACGCGTCCGGCGCATCCGGCGAAGAACAGCTATTTCACCATTGGCTATGAAATCCATTTCTTTACTTTTCTCCGTCCAGTAGTAATTATTCTTTGCCACCATCAGCAAGTCACCTGTATTCAATTCATCCTCCCGCCAAAGGATTTGCGCACGTATACCATTATTGTAGATATTCGCCCGCTTATTGGAACGGCATACGACAATGGTCTCATCCATCCCGTCACGGTCGTAACAAGTACTCAGCGTATCTATCAGTTCGTCGCCCGGAACTACTTTTATATCAGCAAACCCCGACACCTTTATCTTTGGCAAACTTTCACAGGCATCTTCGGCTATAAGTTGGCGCAACCGGGTAGCATTCCACAAAATACCGGAGTCCTGCACCTGACGCACTACTTGCGTCAAATCGACCTCTATCACTTCCAGTCCATATCCTTTCAGTGCCTCGGCAAATAAGGCAGGGCTCTGCTCCTCACCCACCGGAGGAAGCTGCGCTGTATCGCCCATCAACACCAGACGGCATCCTGTACCGGAGTAAACAAACTGTATCAGATCGTCCAGCAAACGCCCTGTACCGAACACAGCACCGGATAAGCCCTCGTTCGAAATCATCGAAGCCTCATCCACTATATATAAGGTATGTGTAGTCAAATTATCATTCACCGAGAAGTTACTCACCTCGTTGGAGAAAGATTGCTGACGGTAAATCTTTTTGTGAATAGTAAACGCCGAATGCCCCGCATAAGCAGAAAAGACTTTCGCCGCCCGCCCTGTAGGAGCCAGCAGAATTGACTTCTGTTGCAACTTATCCAATGTCCGTACCAATGCTCCAACCAGTGAAGTTTTTCCCGTACCAGCGTATCCGCGCAGTACAAAAACCGCATCGTTACGGGGAGATAGCAAGAAGGTAGCCAATGATTTTAGTACTATTTCTTGCTCAAAAGTTGGTTCATAAGGAAAATTTTCCTTAATTTGCCTTTCTAAATAGTTATTTATCATTTTTGTAAGAGAAAAAAGTAACGGGAACTGTCGTTTTTAAATTTATTTCTTTTATTTTTGCGGTGCGAATATAACAACTAAAAAACATATTTATCATGAAAACAGTATTTAATGTCATTTTAGGCTTGTGTGCAGTGGTACTGATCTACATCTGCTATACCAGCATTATGGGTCCTATTAATTTCGAAAAGGCAAAAAAGCACAGAGAGAAGGCAGTTATTGCCCGCTTAATGGACATCCGTAAAGCACAGCAGGAGTACCGTAACTTGAACCACCAACAGTACACGGCAAGTTTCGACACTTTGATCAACTTTGTTAAAAACCAGAAGTTGCCTTTCATCTACAAAGAAGGTGAATTGAATGATAAGCAGTTGGAAGACGGTATGACAGAAAAGAAAGCTATTGCTATCATCAACAAAGCAAAGAAAACAGGAAAATATGATGAAGTAAAGAAGGCAGGTCTGGAAAACTTCAAACGTGATACTTTGTGGGTTGCTGTATTGGATACTGTATTCCCCAAAGGTTTCAATCCCGACTCCATGAGATATGTACCTTACGGTAACGGTGCACAGTTCGAGATGGCTATCAGAAATGATACTGCTAAATCCGGTGCTCCTTTCTGCCTGCTCGAAGTTAAGACTCCGTACGAAACTTACCTGAACGGTCTGGACAAGCAAGAAATTGCTAACATGAAAGACGTACAAACCAAGTTGGGTAAATATTGCGGTCTGATGATCGGTAGCTTGGAAACTGCTAACAATAACGCAGGTAACTGGGAATAATTCCTATCCTCAACTCTGTATGATAGAAACGATTGACTTTAGTAAATCGGAACAATATACGTTATCCATCCGCCTCAGTGCGGATGGATTTTCTTTTTCTGTATTCAACCCTCTCAATGAAAATGAGCTCTTTTTCTTTGACCGTAAAGTAGAAGAATCACTCTCCCTCACAGCCAACCTGAAACAGACTTTCCGCGAAGTAGAATGGTTAAAACATCCTTACCGCCGGGTAAATATACTCATGGCAGGTAAACGCTTTACCCTTGTACCGTTGGAGTTTTTCGAGGATGAACAAACAGAAATGCTCTTTTATCATAACCATCCTAAACGGGAGAACGAAGTTATACAATACAACATTCTGCGGAAAAATAATACCGTAGTACTGTTCAGCATGGACAAAAGTGCCCGTTCGTTTCTTTGCGAACAATATCCTAATGTGAGGTTTTATTCACAAGCAAGTTCATTCATTGAACACTTCTCCAGTAAAAGCCGCTTGGGAAACAATCGGAAAATGTATGTGCACCTGCGGAAAGATGCTGCCGAACTATATTGCTACGACCGCAATCACCTGCTCCTTGCCAACTCTTTTGAGTGCAAACAGACAGCAGACCGTATCTATTACCTATTATATATATGGAAACAGCTCGGTTTCGAACAAGAACGCGACGAACTACATCTTACCGGTGAGTTGTTCGACAAAGAAACTTTGCTCAGTGAACTACGAAAATTCATCCGGCAGGTATTCGTCATGAACCCTGCCACTAACCTCGACCTACAAGCCATAACCCTATGCGAGTAATCAGCGGAATATATAAAAGAAGAAGATTTGACGTACCTCGTACCTTCAAGGCACGTCCCACAACAGACTTTGCCAAAGAGAATCTATTTAATGTACTTGCCAACTATCTGGATTTTGAAGATGGTGTATCTGCCCTCGACCTCTTTGCAGGCACAGGCAGCATCAGTATAGAACTGGTATCACGCGGTTGCAATCGTGTAATCAGCGTTGAAAAAGACCGGGATCACCACGCTTTCATTTGCAAAATCATGCAGGAAGTGAAGGATGATACTTGTATCCCCATCCGTGGCGATGTATTCAAGTTCATCAAAGGGGGACGCGAGCAGTTCGATTTCATCTTTGCCGATCCTCCGTATGAATTGCAAGGACTGGAAACCCTTCCCAATCTTATTTTTGAAAATAATCTGCTGAAAGAAGGAGGTCTGTTTGTATTGGAACACGGCAAGAAAAACAACTTTGAGAATCATCCGAACTTTGTGGAACGGCGGGTATACGGAAGTGTAAACTTCTCGATATTTAAATGAAGAACGAAAAATGAAGAATTACCATGCGGCATCATTGCGCAGCTAATTCTTCATTTTTCGTTCTTCATTCTTCATTATAAAAGCGGTGCCATCAAGCGCACCACACTCTCGGCAGCTTTCCGCCACCAAGGACGCTTCACCCAGTTTTTAAGGAAGACTTGTACACAGTCGCGCTGATCCTGAAGAAAGATCTCCCGCATTTGCAATGCCGTTTCCGTATCATAAATGAAAGCATTCACTTCAAAATTATGCTCAAAGCTACGAAAGTCCACATTGGTAGAACCAACAGTGGAAAGCTCATCATCTGATACCATCAGCTTGGAATGCAAGAAGCCTTTTTTATAGAAATAGATTTTTACACCCGCTTGCAATATATCCGCCAGATACGAACAGGAACCCAAATGCGTCAGACGATTATCCGCACGCATTGGCAACATCAGACGTACATCCACTCCTGCCAATGCCGCAGTTTGCATAGCGGCCAAAATCTGTTCCGTAGGCAGAAAATAAGGAGTCTGTATATAGAAGTATTTCTTTGCACCGGAAATTGCCATACTCAATCCTTGCATAATCTCTTTCCAGGGACCAATGGGGTCACTCGTCACAATCTGCACCAAAGAAGTGCCGGTCGCTTCCATCTTCGGAAAGTAACGGGAAGCACTGATCAAAGTACGGTCAACAAAATACCAGTCGAGCAGGAAAGCAGTCTGCAGACCATGCACGGCTTTACCTTCCAGTAAAAGATGGGTATCACGCCAGATACCCCATGAGAAACCACGCATATAGCGTTCTGCCAGATTCATTCCGCCTATAAATCCCACACGCCCGTCAATCACCACAATCTTACGGTGATTACGGTAGTTCACCTTACTAGTGAACAGCGGGAAACGTACTTTCAGGAAACTACGCACTTCAATGCCTGCCGAAAGCATCTCATCATAGAACCGGTTGGGCACATGCCAGCATCCTACATCGTCATATATAAGACGCACTTCAACGCCTGCCCGCGCTTTCTCCACCAATACATCGCGTACCATACGCCCGATAGCATCATCTTCAAAGATATAAAATTCAATATGGATATGTTGCCGGGCATTCTGCAGTTCCCTCAACAAGGATTGCAGCATAGAGCCGCCATTGGTATAGATTTCGATACGGTTACCGTCGAAAGGGAATGCCTGAGTCGTGTTGCGGAACAGGGAAATAAGCCGACTGTAAGCCATTGGCAAAGTAGTGGCATCCTGCGCCAGATACTCCACCATCGGTTTATTCAGCAGACGGTTATAAATCTTCTGCCCTATGATGCGCTCCCGCCTGCGGCTTCGTCCGAAAAAGAAATAGAATACTAACCCCACAACAGGCAGGAACATCAATACCAGTATCCATGCAAGCGTCTTCACCGGATTACGATTGTCGAGGATAATGACAACAATTGTTCCGATGATAGCGCCAAAGTAAATAATATCAAAGGCGACGGTAGCTACTTGGTTGAGTATATAGTTCCAGTCAATCACAAAAGCAAATATAGAGAAAATAAAAGAATTCCTGTTTTTTTATAAGAAAAAAGAGATTGAATTTAAAGTATTTACATACATTTGCATAATTACACACTAATACTATGAAATATGAAAAAGCAGCTTTTAATCGCCCTCTTATTGGGTTTGTCAACTACTATCTGTCATTCGCAAGTAAAAATCAACGTACAAGGCGGCACTGGGTTGACCGGCATCACCAAGAATGAAAATTACAATGCTAACTTTGGATATCGTTTCGGAGTAGGTGTTGAGCTACCTATTGACAAGACTTGGTCCATGCAAACAGGGCTACAGTTCCTGAACAGAAGCTACTCTGTTGACGAAGGAATAACAGCCCTTGGCACTAATGAGGAAGGCAAACAAACCTACATGGTATTGGGGATTGATTCTAAAATAAACGGAATCTATTTACAAGTTCCCATCAAAGTTGCCGCATATCTGCCTTTGAATAACAACTGCGGATTTCAATTCAGCGGAGGTCCATACATCGCTTATGGAATTGGCGGAAAAAGCAAAGTGAACTGGATACTTGCCAGCCAGGAAAAAATCGACTCCGACGACCTCACATCTGGTGGAGATAACAGATTGATGGAAGGTAAAACAACGCATAAGACATTCGATAAAAACGATGGACTGAAACGCCTGGACATCGGTTTAAGTCTCGGAGTAGATTTCAAATACAAACAACTTTTTGCCGGTATCGGTGCCGAATACGGTTTTCTTCCCATTGATAAAGAATTTCCTGAAGACATTTTCAAATATTCTATCCAGGAAAACCAGACACTTGTCTCCCCTCGCAACATAGGAATCGAATTTCATGTAGGCTTTTGTTTCAGTGTAGGGAAACGCTAAAAAACAGAATCCCCTTCCATCTCTTTCAGCGAAAGCGAATGGAAGGGGAAACTTATCACAAAAACTGGTTAGGAAACTTTAGAAACGACGTCCGCCACCAAAACCACCGGGACGACCACCAGGTCCGCCGGGACCTCCATGACCACCGAATCCACCTCTACCCTGCATCTTTTCACGGGCAGCCTTGCTACCGAAGATATTCAGACGATAGATGAAGTGTACCATGCAATAACTATTGATACCATTATATTCGGAAACCGAACGGCCATCTGCTGTCAATGAACGGCTAATGTTACTTTGCTGTTTCAAAATGTCATAGAGTTCAAGGCTGATAGTAGCCGCGCCTTTCAGGAAGGTTTGCGAAAGCTGTGCATTCCAGATCAATTCATTACGGTTCATACTGGCATCTGTATAACCACGACGGCTCTGATTAGCAATATTAGTAGTGAAAGTCATGTTCCAGGGAGCCATCAACTGAGTATTGGCACCATAAGAGAACGTGTAAGGTTCCTGATTATTCTCTGGACGCAGTTTACTACGCTCAGCAGTATAAGAGATAGAACCATTCAGGCCGAATTCGAACCAATCGTTACGGTAAGCACCATTCAAGCGCTCACTCAACGTCAACCCTGTTGTCTTATTCTTATCATCCACTTTGGTATCCTGATTATATAAAAATGCCACATTATTCTGGTAATTGACATTGGTGAATGAGTTGATAGTGTACTTCTTATTCTTCAATGCGGTATTGAAACCAAACATACCGAAAGCACTCCAGTTACCATTGATATTCTTCGGTGTAGTAGTACGCGCACCGGTTTGATCATCGTATTCGGTACTGTTACTGATGCTGTTCTGCGTAGCCGAGAAGCTGGCATGAGTCATGATCCCCCGCTGGAGTTCTGCATTATACGTATTGTAGAACAAACGCATAGAGTGCGTGAACGAAGGTTTCAAACCCGGATTACCGACACGGATATTCAGCGGATTAGAGTTGTCTACAATCGGCAACAAGTTCTCCATGCTGGGCTGGCCGGTACGTCCACGATAGTTGAAGCGCAACTGACTTACTTTCGAGAAACGGTAACGGAAATCAATATTCGGAGCAAAGTTGAATACCGAACGCGTCGTATCAATCATATAGTCTCCTTTCTTATAAGACAGTTTTGAGTTCTGCGGTTGGAAAGAAACACCGGTACTCAACTGGTACTTCTCACGGATGAAACGCAAGGATACAGAAGCATCATGGTTGTAGTATCTGTACTCGGCATACTTACCTAAACTATCTACCGCATGATTCTGATAGCCCACTGGCAACGGGTCGCCAATTCCCCACTCTGGATTGATCTTGTATAAGTCGAAAGTCGTCTTGTCACTCTCACTGTACTTATACTGGAACTGATAACTGAACTGCAAGAAAGTAGCCCGTGCAATCGGTTCACTATACGTAACCTGTGCACTATAACTATAATTATTCGTCGGCGTAGTGATATACTGGTTACGGATCAACGTAGAGTCCGGGTTTGTAAGAATCTGATAATAACGTGTCATCGACTCCGTATACTGGTTATTGTCATTATCTCCATAACCAAAGCGTCCGCGGAATGTAACATTACGTCCCTTATCATTCAGTTTGCGATTGATCTGCAAAGTAGCATCCGTTGAAACGGTCTTGCTATCGGAAAGTGAACCCGTGTTTGTAGCATTCACACGAATATCCTTCAACGGGTCTTCATTATTTATCACATCAAAATCAAGATAGTCATTCGGGTTAGTAACCAGGCTGTAAGGATCCGCATTGAAGGTTCCCGACAAGGAACTGGAAGAATTATCCGTCTTTCCATAAGAGAAGTTCGGACGGAAGATGATATTCGTCATTGAATCCGGCTTCCACTCCAAACGGAAATCAGCATTAAATGTCGAATTCTTGTTCCTGTTGAGAGAGTTTGAATTGGAATATGAATTACCATTCTGTAAAAAACGCTCGGATGAGTTGACATTGGCAATGTCAGCATCATTGTAGTTGTAACGGGCACTACCGCCTAACTCCAATTTGGCTGTTTCGGTAGCAAAGTTAAGTCCCAGTTCCTTAGGAGCATTCAAACCATTGTTACGACGCCAACGCGGCCCACCGCCACCACCGGAAAAGCCCTGATTATTCACATTGTTGGCAGAGGCAATAAGAGAAACTTGTGTATTATCCACAAAGCGGTTCAACATCAAACGTCCTGCATAACGATCTTCAGTACCTACGGCAGCATCGGCATTACCAAACCAACCCTGATTCATACCTTTCTTTACAGTCAGGTCGAGCACGGTTTCTTCTTCACCGTCATCAATACCTGTGATACGTGCCAGATCCGATTTCTTATCATAAGTCTTCAACCGGTCAATCATGTCCACCGGTAAATTCTTCAAACCCGTCTTCACGTCTCCGCCGAAGAATTCCTTTCCGTCTACCATGATCTTCTTCAGGTCCTTACCATTAATTTTCACGTTACCATCGTCATCAATCTCGGCACCGGGAAGTTTCTTCACCAATTCTTCCAGCATGGCTCCTTCGGGGGTACGATAAGCTGACGAATTATACATTAATGTATCTTCACTGACAGTGACTTGTGGAGCTTCTGCGGTAACCACCGCTTCTGCCAGCATCACGGCATCTGTCTTCAGAGCCAGCGTACCTACATTCTTATTGGGGTTTTGAGCCGACAGTTGCAAAGGAAGCATTGTCGGTTGGAAGCCGATATAGGAAACTTTCAATACATACTTCCCAGCCTTTACTTTGGGCAGGGTAAAATATCCCTGTGCTGTAGTGGCGATACCCGCCGCAAATGCACTGTCCGGTAACGAAAGTAACTGTACTGTGGCTTGTACTGCGGGCTCTTTCGTGTCATCCTCGATGACACGCCCCGCTACGGTAATGTTCTTAGTCTGTGAGAAAACGGAAAGTGTGGTTGTCAGCAATAACACTGTTCCGATGATTACTTTTTTCATGCGCCTGTTTTTTATGAAACAAAATGTCTGTTTTTACACTGTTTCATTTGACAAGCTTTCAATGGAAAAGTTTAATGAGGATTAAATAAAATATCCTAATTATCGACGATCTCGCTTAAATAACCGATCAACCGTCGCTTTTTTTATACCAAATTCCAAGCAAAGAATATTCAGTATAAGGAAGATCAAAAAGGAGGAAGTATCCACACTCATGATGTCACCTTTCCATACCCGGTAGAGCATACCGCCAAAGATAAATAACACCGTCAGGAATATGGCATTACGGGTAGCCTTATTGCGTATCTGTTCGGTTTCCTTGCTTTCATTCTTTGTAAAAGCAAACAGAATCATCATCGCGCCCAGCATCATCAGTAGCTTGGAGCACTCTTTATAAAACAAAAGGTTACCATCCGTCATTTTCCCTATCATCAACATCAGGAAAGGGAGAAACAATGCCAATGCTATCACAAAATATCCTAACGGACGGCAATATACCGGTAATAATGCTTTCATTTTTTTATAAATTATAAGTTATGAAGTCTGAAATATCTATCCAAGTGATGTAAGTTTTATGATTTGCAAAGATACTTCTTTCGCAGAGAAATCCTATCTTTAAAGAAGATAAGCTGCATCTCAGCATAACTTTTTCATGTCGGTATGGAAGTTCTGCACTTGATTTGCATTATCTTTGCAGAGCAAAAAAAGACAAATACATCATGAGTAAACAAGAAGTAATCCTCTGCGAAGAACTGGAAAGCAGCTTAACAACTGCCATTGGGAACTACCCCCATGACAAGCTCTTTATCCTGACTGACGAGCATACACATCGCCTTTGCTTGCCACAACTCAGCAACATTCCGACATTGAAAGAAGCAACGGAAATCATTATCGGTGCCGAAGATATACACAAAAACCTCGAAACCCTGGCTTCCGTCTGGCAAGCCCTGAGTGAAAAAGGAGCAACGCGCCATTCATTGCTTATCAATCTGGGAGGTGGCATGGTGACCGACCTGGGTGGTTTCGCCGCCTCTACATTTAAGCGGGGCATTGCTTATATCAATATCCCTACTACCCTGCTGGCTATGGTAGATGCTTCCGTAGGAGGCAAGACAGGTATCAACTTCAACGGGCTGAAGAATGAAATCGGCGTCTTCGCCCCTGCCGCCAGCGTACTCCTTGAAACAGAATTTCTGCGCAGCCTCGATGCCCATAACTTCTTCTCCGGCTATGCCGAAATGTTGAAACACGGACTGATCAGCACTCCGGAACATCTGGCGGAATTATTGGCTTTTGATACGGACAAGATAGATTACGCAGCCCTGAAGTCAATGGTAGGTCGCTCCGTACAAGTAAAAGAAGACATTGTGGAACAAGATCCGCTGGAACACGGCATCCGCAAGGCCCTGAACCTGGGACATACCGTAGGGCATGCTTTCGAAAGCCTTGCCCTTGCCGAAGGACGCCCTGTGCTGCATGGCTATGCCGTTGCCTGGGGAATTGTTTGCGAATTATACCTTTCTTATATAAAAGTAGGTTTTCCGAAAGACAAAATGCGCCAGACCACTCAATTCGTGAAAGAGAACTACGGTGGTTTTGCCTTTAACTGTAAGCAGTACGACCAACTTTATGAACTGATGAAGCACGATAAGAAGAATACCGCCGGTGTCATAAACTTTACGTTATTGAAAGAGGTCGGAGACATTTGTCTGAACCAGACGGCTGATAAAGATACGATATTCGAAATGTTCGATTTCTATAGAGAGTGCATGGGGGTATAACGCCTTCTACTGCATCCCCTCTTCTTACGGGAATACATTTTGCAGTTCCAACATTAAGATGCCGGCTTTTGCCAGTTAATTGGCAACGTTGTGCCACCGTGCTGGCAAATGTTTGCCACCGCGATGGCACAGTTTTGCCAACAGGGTGGCAAGATTCAGGCTACATACGAAACTTAAATTAGATAATAGTAAATTAGACGACAAGTATATTTTTCTTCTCATTTTAGACTGCCTCTTCATTTTTTATCGTACTTTTGTGGTGTCGAATCATTTTTTATCACGCAGCAGGGAAACCTGCCAAGTAACCGTGGCGGGCATTTTTATGTCCGTTCACGCCACTCCTATATGGCGGTCCCTGCACCCCCATCGGGAGTGTTAATGCACTTCCAACAGCTGCGTGGTAGATGTTCGACAATGGGACAGGCAGGGATTGCTCTTTTAGTTTCTTTACCTCTCCCATAAATCGAATTATTCACCTTTTAAAACTTAATGATTTATGGAAAACAACACTCAGTCGGTAACCGCTCAGGAATTACCCAACACAGCAATGCACCCACGCACACACTTCCCATCAGAGGAAGCCATGAAAACGTACTATTTACAAATGATTGACATTATGAATATAGCGTATGTGGCAGAACCTTCGGAATATATAAGTCTCCAATGCCTGCACCGTAAATTAAAACAATATGTCCATGTCTTACGACTGATAGGCACGCACGAATGGGGGAAAGGTATCGCCGAATTACAAGATGCCAGCGGGATCTATATGTTAAAAAGTACCCTCCCACACAATACTCTCCTACAAGCCAATCGGGAAATAGGCCGGCATTTGCAATTCATTACGCAACTGGCAAGCAACGTAGGTTTTCTGAAACAGCTGGAAGGCATCTTATGTTACCATCTTCAAAACGTAGAAGGATTATTGAAGAAGTTGAAAGAAGATTCGATAACTGCTTTGTAGAATGATAATAGGACGAGGGGTAAAATTGGAATTTTACCCCTCGTCCTATTATTTATAGAAACAAGAATTACAAATTACAAGCAAATGACAGGTTACAGCACTACTTATACTAATTCTAAAATAGAGTAAACTTTATACCATAACAAATTAAGAATAAGAAAGATGTATTATTCAGTCGGATTATAGTGACATAAAAATCAATAGAAATGTTTGCTATTTCAAAATAAAGCACTACTTTTGCAACCGCAATTCGGGATGTAGCTCAGCCCGGTAGAGTACGCGTCTGGGGGAATTGAATAAGATTACCGATAATAAACTTACAACAACATATAAATCAAGGAGTTAAGACAATACTTAATTCCTTATTTTTTACCTGCGAATATCCTACGAATAAGGTTTCCGGGAAACTTGGTTTATTTAATCCGATTATTGCCTTTTGCTATGTGGATTTTGCATTATTGCATAGCAAATTTTACAAGTATTCGTTAATGCCTCTATTAGAGACAAACCCATTATAACAAACAGGGTAGGACAGCTATCGCCCTACCCATGTCTTAGACGCTCCGTTAGAAGCCTCATTGTTACTAATTGCTACTTGTATATAGAATAAGCCTCAACAGGTTCGTGTACTTTAAGAATACCCGTCCCCATTCTTTTATAGCTTAAATAGACAAGTCTGTTATCCAGTGTTTCCCAGTACAAAGAATATTGCCCTTTTTTAGTTATACTTGTTTCAATCGCCTTTTTCATGTCCTCAATAGGAATAAATTGATTAGGTGCAGCATAACTTACCTTGGCATTTTCAAAATAGGAAAATCCATGCTTATCATATACAACTTTACCACGATGCTCCTTTATATTTAGCTCCGGATGAAATGTCATACTAAAGAACACTTTACTATTAACAGCTTTCGCAGTTTTCCCACTTGTGCTTGACGGTTCGTATTCTATTTTACCATGTAATTGCTCATTTTGCAGCTCTGCATTCAACACAACTTCATCTTTTTGAATGACTGTAACCTGTTTATTAGTGTCAATAACAGCAATATAAGTATGGAAAGAATAGGGCTGTAAATTAAATGATTTAACCTCACCAGCATTGTTAAAGAACTCCTTAACAACTTGTTGTTTTAGACTATCTTGTAGGTATTGAACTCCATACGGATAAAGTTCTTCGAGTTTATTTCGGGCTGCATTTTCTACTTCCTGTTTAGCAACTTTTTCCTCTATCCTTTTACGTCTTTCAGGGGTATCTTTTATTGGATAGACAGATAAACTCCCCGAGCCACTTATATGTAGTTCAATTAGCTTATCCTTTTCAAACGTTTCACTTTGCATCTGCCCATAGTTATCAAGGAAACGACTTAGTTTTGTAGAAGTCATTACAATGGCTTCCGCCATGTTTCCAATCTCAAAGCCTGTATAAACATATCTTCCATTATCCATGCCTTTATAACTGAGGCTTAACGAATATTTTACATAGCCATATCTAAACTCCATTCCATAGGAGTTTTTCTTTTCTGAATAACTAATTGCAAGTGTGTTACCACCGTATATAGGTTGACCTGTATAAGGATTAGGACACAGATAATCGGGATATTCAAAAACCTTAATAGAAGTGGATTTTTGAGCATAAGCAGAAAGAACCATTATTACACTCATCAGAAATAGCAAAGTTCTTTTCATAATATCGTAGATTTGCTCCCCACAGCCCCGACAGGAAAGGTTTATATAAAAAGATAGCGTGAGGCTGTTAGAATTATCTGTTTTAGAGGCTCTGGTAAACCCGTGGTACAAGATAAAACGACACCCCACGCCAAGCCATATATATCACTGATATATACAAGATTAGCATGAGCGTTTGCATCGTCTATCCCCGTACCACATGAAATTTTACCAGAATTTCTAAAACGGGATAAAGCTAAACGCTTCCTTTAATTAATATGTCACCAACAGGTCGTTAACCTGTTAGCGGGACAAATATAACTAAAATCCAACGTTCTACAAACGTTTTTAGGGATGTCGTGGAACAAATTTACTCATTTATTGATAGTTCACAAGATTTTAGGGAGGGAACTCCGATGAGACTATTGCATTTTGAAATGTCGTATCTCTTATGGATGCCTCGAAACAGCCTCATCATCATACCCACGACCTCAAACAGACCTTACCATTCGATTACATTCCACTCGTTTTTAGGTGCTGCATGACATTTTTGTCCCCCACATTGCAAGCCCTCTATGACGTAATACCCTGTCATTACATAAGTTTATCATCATACAATGAAGATTTGAGAGTGTTACATCCTCTTTACTTACAACCTGTATTCATTCTATCGACCGAGCATAACCACCTTATCACACAGAATTAAGCAACCTCGTATTAGAGCGTTTAAGCCATCATTACCCCCCACCGAATACTTTTATTGTATTTGATAAGTTTTTGGCTGTGCACGACCAATAGACCCCTCTGTTAAAAGATAAGGCTTGATAATCACCCGAAGAGTAAACTTAGGAAGTGAAGTTTACACCCTATGATGATTACCAAGCCTTATTTGAATAGAAAGAGGACTAACAGGCGGTATTGAATATTCGTCGTTCCTCCGCGATGCCCATCCTGTCTGCCGACTGCTCCAACAGCCCAGCAAGATATTGTTCTATTTTGCCTGTTAGTTCCAAGGTCAGGTTAGGGAGAGCCAAATGCTTTTTGCCCCACTCCAACGCTTCTTGGATTTTCTTTTGTATTTGCCCATGCAGGACACGGTCTTGGGGTTGCGGATTCGCCCGAAGTTTAAAAAGGATATGCTTTACATAATAAGACAGGTTTTGGTCGGCATTTGCTATACAAATACACCACTTGGCAAAGTCCTTGGCGCTCTCAAAAATACGGTAATCCACATCCCAACAGTCATTAGGCAGTTTCACCATATCCTCATAATATCCAAACCACTCTGCAACCAGCGTCCAAAATACCTGTTTACTCCAAAGCTCCTCTGCCACTATATCCCTACCAAACAACCTATTCAGTCCTTTGGTGCTAAATGTCACCTCGTACCTCAATAAGTTTCTCGGCAAGTTCTCTCTTCCATATTTAGGCAGCTCACGCTTCTTCTTTGCCTCCTGTATCTTGTCATAAAACTTGCAACGCACTTCTTCGTCCTCTATGTACTTAGTACCATTCCACTCATTAGGTCTAAATTTCTTCATGGCGTCCAACTTCTGCATATACATAATAGGAGGCTCTGTCATGCTAAAGTTATGTGCAAACTCCGCAGACTCCACCACTGCCTTATACATAGGTACACCCAAGTCCTTGCTCAACTTCATTATAAGCCATTTGACCTGTTGTAACGACAAGGTCTTTAGATTATGTCCCCACAGACATTTAGGAAGGCTACCCTCGAACGATACATACGTTTCTGTGGCTATGACCCTACGTCCAAGCCAATACCCCTTACCACCCGTACCATTGGCAAAATAGTCCTTTACGACTGTACGTTGCAGGACTGTTTGCCAGTCGTACCCTGTTGGCAGGTCATATAGTATTAATTTGATTTTGTCATACATGGCTGTGAGATTGGAATGTATATAGAAAGTTATACATAATAAAGCATATTAACTATTTACGAAGCCGTGCAGCTAACTGGCTTTCCATTCGTTTTATAAATTCGTCCTTGGTTTCCTGCTTTCGGGCAGTCATCCACGCTACGATTTCGTCACGCTTGAACACGAATTTGCGCCCGTTTGTCCCGGAACGATGACAAGGTATTTCACGGGTACGGGTCCACTTGTAAATAGTGTCCTTTGCATAGTTCGTAAGCTCACAACAAAGTGTAATATCAAACACTTCGGGATAATCTTCTATCCGTTTTGGCTCTCTTTTGGCGTTCTGTGGTTCGGTTTCGGGTGTCGTTGGTACTGTTCCCAGCATGGAAACAATAACTGCCCGTAACGACCTTATTTGAGCCAAAGCGTAATACTCCCATTGCTGTTGTAAAAACTCCATGTCGTGAAACAGCCATGCGCTCTCTATTGCATCACGGTGGTGCTCATTGATAAAGCCGTATTGAGCTATGGAATTATACAGGAAATCTGCAACCAAACCTATTTTACCCCCTTTTTGCAAATAGGTTTCCTCGTTATAGATGTCTTCCAACTCTTGGCTGTTCATGTTTAGTTTGCCTTGTCGGATGGCTGACAGCTTTTCATCATAAGTGGATATGAAGAAGCCGTCCCGCCATTGGTTTATAGCCTCATCCACCTCATTTAAAGCCTGTTTTAGCTTTGTTTTATTACCATTCGTTAGTCTTTTTACATAGGTGCGCAACCACTCCTCATGCGCAAAATGGGCTTCCCCTTTGAGCGACTTGTCTATCAAGCCGCCCAAAGGCATATTTATTGCCATACTCATAATTAAAGGATTTTAGCTACTCTGTCTAATACGCTTGTTGAAAAACTGTCAAGATATACGTTTGTCGTTGTAAGATTACGATGCCCCAACGCTTGGCTAATAATTTCACGGGGGACATCATTACCTTGTAAGGTCATGGCCATTGTATGACGGCTGACATAGGTGGTCAGGTTCATACGGATATGGAGCAACTTGCCTAATTGCTTTAAACCGTCATTTATACGTTTGTAACGGCTACGGATATGGTCATACAGTTGTTCCCCCTCATAATCCCTTGTTATTATTGGCAGCAAATAGTTGCCTGTTAAAGTAGTATTTGCCTTAAACCATTCCAACTGCTCTCGTATGGCAGGAGTTACGGGTATTGTTATAGGCTTTGTATTTTTAGCGTTCTGTGTCTTTTGCCTTTTATAAACGATATGCTCCTCTGCCCCAAACATATCAATATTGTTTTTAGTCAGCATGGCTTCATCTATAAAACTCATACCGAAACATAAATAGGAACACCCTACGGGATAACTCCAACACAGGATTTTGTTGAGGCGAGTTTTTTATCAGCTCCAAATCATGTGGTGAAAGGTAGCGTTTGGCTGTTTCCTCTGCCAGCTTACCGATTTCAAAGCCACCCTTACCGAAAGGATAGGTGTTTGACGGGGCTTCACGTTCTTTTATCGCCTTGTTCATAACCGCTCTCAATGTTTTGAGGTAGTATTTACGGGTGTTTCCGCAACAGCCGTCTTTTTCCATTTCAAGGCTAAAACGATTGATATACTTCACGTCCAACTCCGAAAACAACCGTTCCTCAATCTTGTCGTCATACTTTGCCAGCATATGCAGAGTACGCTCATAGACTTTTGCGTTACCGATATGCCTTGTGGCTTTTAGGTTTTCCACCTGTCGCATGAAGTAGTCATAAACCTTACCCTGCTTTGACATACCAAGAAATTCCTCCTCGAACTGGTTAAGCGTCCAGTTTACCCGTTCCTCCATGAACTTTTGTAGGATTTCATCCTTTCGGACTTCATAACGGTTCAGCAACGCATTGTAATTTTCGTAGTTAGGATTGACACGCTTGTCTTTTTTAAATCGGGATGCCAATTCGTCCCATTGTCCTTTCGTTGCCGACAGTTGCAAGTCGATGTACTTTGTTTTGTCCTCTTTTGCCACCCTTAAACAGACGGGGCAGCTTCCGTCCCTTCTAATGTTGCTTTTGAAAAGCACGATTTTTGTCCTTGCCATGTTGTTGTTTTTCTTTTTAAGTTATATGGCCGACGAAATTATTTTATACTTTACATAAGGCTAAAGTATAGAGCTTCACTCTCGCTCAATGCAAAGATAGATAATTCCGATGATTAAAACTACATCATTGCAATGACTCAACAAGGAAGGTTCCTTAAAACATTGCGAAATTGGGACAGACTTTAACCTACATTAACTTTGCAATCTATTTGCATCCCACTTGTTCGTCCTGCTTTTTGATTAAGGTTCGATTAAGGTTTGATTAAGGTTTCGGGATGATTAGACGCTTTTTATTGCTATAAGTCGGGACTTTTTGCATATATTTTGCACTGAATAGGATACCAAACAGCCCCCGAAACAGACTTGGTATTATTTAGAATATTGTCTAAATAGCAGTTTTCGATACAACCATATTTCATTAATAACAAGATATATACGATAATTATAGAAGATGTTCACTTGTATTTTTACAGCGATTTATTTGCAGATTAAAAATAAAGCACTACCTTTGCACTCGCAATTCGGGATGTAGCTCAGCCCGGTAGAGTACGCGTCTGGGGGGCGTGTGGTCGCAAGTTCGAATCTTGTCATCCCGACTACCGATAAAGCATTGATAATCGCAAGGTTATTGATGCTTTTTGCTTTTTTACGAGTTTCCACCTAATGGTGTGGTTGACACTGTGGTTGACGCGAAAAGTCAACCGTAATTTTATGAAAGCAACAGTTTCAGTCATTTGTTACAAGCATAAGGTGCTCGCAAATGGAGAATCACCATTAATGGTAAGAATTGCCAAAGATGGAAAACGTACCATGAAGAGTTTAGGCATATCTGTTAATCCTACTTATTGGGATTTTGCCAAGAATCAACCAAAGGGAAATTGTCCTAATCGAAATCTTATTAAACAGGTAATCTTAAAGACGGAAATCAGGAAGGGATAGCGATAAAATGAAAGAAGTTGCGCTGACAAGCGTTCAAACCCTTTCAGGCAATATGTCTTTTAAAGAAGCCAGACTGATTATAGAGTGTAAATTATCAGCAATCATCGCCACCGATGCTGATAACTTCTGCACACAAGAAGCTAAAGATTACATAAATGAAGCCTACAAGAAACCAAGCGATCACCGCAAACTGGTATTCGGAGAAATCACACATGTGTGGATAAAGACCGACTAGCCATACCTGCAAATATACCAGCAGTAAAAATAAATCAAAATATCAGACTATCCTTTTTCGTTTTTACGGACTAATACCTATATTTGCATAAAAACACATTTAATATACTTATGAAGAAACTTATTGCTTACATTGCCCTTAGTTTCGCGGCAATAACCAGCTATGCAACCACTCCCCTCTGGATGCGTGACGTACAGATCTCACCCGACGGGACAGAAATCGTATTTTGTTATAAGGGAGACATCTACAAAGTGCCTGCCAAAGGCGGAACTGCTACACAACTCACTACGCAAGACTCTTACGAATGTACTCCGATATGGTCGCCGGATGGCAAACAGATAGCCTTTGCCAGTGATAGAAACGGGAATTTCGATATCTTCATCATGTCGGCAAATGGCGGAACAGCCCAGCGACTGACTACTCATTCAGCCACTGAGCTACCCTCCACTTTTACCCCGGACGGCAAATATATTTTATTCTCAGCATCTATTCAGGATCCGGCAAGCAGTGCCCTCTTTCCTTCAGCCGCCATGACTGAACTCTACAAAGTTCCTTCAGTCGGCGGACGCACCGAACAAGTACTGGCCACCCCTGCCGAAGCGGTATGTTTCGATAAGTCTGGCAATCGCTTTTTCTATCAGGACCGCAAGGGAGGTGAAAACGAATGGAGAAA